>Ga0255765_1005244_pt1 | contig 12349 bp, 12 predicted proteins | sample 041ome_8_FD_179965 | JGI IMG/M metagenome (GOLD analysis project Ga0255765, IMG submission 179965) | Coastal salt marsh microbial communities from the Groves Creek Marsh, Skidaway Island, Georgia - 041407BS metaG (version 2) | ecosystem: Environmental > Aquatic > Marine > Intertidal zone > Salt...
AATTTGAATGGAATAGGTCTTTTGAAAAATCATTAATTTCATAAATAATTGAATTAATTTTTGACGATCTATAGCTTAATTCAACTCCTGCCTTTGATGCCAATTCGTGCAATGCATCCTTGAAGTCATAGCCTTTAACTTTAATTAAAAAATCAATGACATTTCCATGTTCACCTGTGCTAAAGCAATGAAAAATTTTTTTTTCTTCATTTACAGAAAATGATGGAGTTTTTTCATTTTTAAATGGACTTAGCCCAAAATAATTATTTCCTTTTTTTTTTAATGGAATAGTGGCGTTAATGATATCAACGATAGAAGTTCTATTTATAACTTCTTTAATATTATCATCTGTCATTCACTAAAAATTTTTTTAATAATACTAGATGCTAGGTTTAAATCTATCTGGCTATCATGATTTCTCTTCAATAACCCCATAAGTTTACCAAAGTCCTTAGATGTAAACTGATGATCTTTAATATAATTTAAAATTAATTCTTTTGTTGATTCTTCATTAATCGTGCTGGGAAGATATGAATTTAAATAGTCTAAATCAAAATTAAGTGTATCAATCATGACGGGATCATTTGCCTTTTCAGCATATTCTAATGATTCCTTTTTTTGTTTCACTTGTGTTTTGACTATTTTATAAAAATTTTCTTCACTTATTTTTGATAATTCTCTATCTAGATTCTCTTTAATAAGAAAATTTTTTAACTCTGAGGAAAGGAACCTAGCTATAGATAATTTTTTTTTATCCCCGCTTTTTAAGGCACTTTTTACATCTTCTGCTATTTTTTCTGCCAAACTCATTTGAATTTCCCTTCTAATAATATACTAATACTCAAGATTTAATATGACCGTATTAGATAATCAAAATAATCAAAATTATCAAAACGGATTTCTCATTTATAATCAAGATTTCATTTTTAAAGGAAAGTTCCTTAGTTCTGAACAATTTAAAATAGCTGAAATTTGCTTTAACACGAGTATGACAGGCTACCAAGAAATACTCACCGATCCATCTTATAAATCACAATTTATTAATTTTACCTTCCCTCTTATTGGTATTGTTGGCTGTAATGATGAGGACTATGAATCATGGAAAATTCATGCTTCAGGATTAATTTGTAGCGAAATTTATAGTTATTCTTCTAATTGGAGATCTGAAATAAATTTTACCAAATGGCTATTAGACCAAAAATCATGTGCTTTTTTTGACTTAGACACCAGATCTCTCACTAAAATTATTAGAGATTTTGGCCCTAAAAATGTCATGTTATGTAGCGAAAATTATTTCAATGAAAAAGGTATCGATTTTATCATTGAGCAAATTAATCAGTATCCAACATTAGAAGAAAATGATGTTATTGCTGATTACACAAGCGAGTTAAAAACAAAAGACAACAATATCAAAAGTAAAGCTTTAAATATTGCTTTTCTTGACTTTGGGGCTAAAGACAATATCAAAAAAAATCTTTCTAAACGAAATTGCAATTTACTAGAGTTTGATATGAATTTTAAAGCAGATAGTATTTTGTCAAAAAATCCAGATGGAATATTTTTAAGCAATGGTCCTGGTGACCCTCAAAAGGTTTTCAATAACATAAAGCCAGAACTTAAAAAAATTATAGAGAGTAAAATACCAACTTTTGGAATTTGTCTAGGACATCAGATCCTTAGTTTAGCTTTTAATGCTAAAACTAAAAGAATGGATAAAGGTCATAGAGGGGGCAATCATCCTGTAAAAAATTTAGAAACAGGCCGAGTTGAAATCACATCTCAAAACCATGGCTTTGTTGTAAGCAAAGATGATTTTCCAAATGATTTAGAAATCTCCCATATTTCATTGTTTGATCATACTGTAGATGGTATGAAATCTAAGTCACAGCCACTTTTCTCAGTTCAATATCATCCTGAGTCTAGTCCCGGCCCTCATGATAGTCGCTATCTTTTTGATAAATTTATTGAATTAATGAAATCTAATGCCAGCTAGAAAAGATATTTCTAAAATTTTAGTAATTGGTTCAGGTCCAATTGTGATAGGTCAGGCTTGTGAATTTGACTATTCTGGAAGTCAAGCGTGCAAAGCGTTAAAAACTGAAGGTTACCAAGTGGTTCTTATTAACTCCAATCCCGCAACTATTATGACAGATCCTGAATTTGCAGACAAAACTTATATTGAACCTATTGATAAAGAAATTGTTAAAAAAATAATTGAAAAGGAAAAACCAGACGCGATCCTTCCCACGATGGGAGGGCAAACTGCTCTTAATATTGTGCGTGAATTAAATAAAGAGGATTACTTCTCCAATAACCCTATAAAAATTCTTGGTGCGAGCCCTAGGTCAATTGATGTAGCAGAGGATAGAGAGCTATTTGCCCAAGCTATGGCCGAAATAGGACTAGAAACCCCTTTTAGCATAATTGTAGATGATACTTCAGATTTAGAAAAAATAGCTTTAGAGGTTACCTACCCCCTTATCTTAAGACCTTTTTATACGTTAGGTGGTAGTGGCGGAGGTATTGTATTCAACAAAGATGAATTTTTGCCAAAAGTTAAAAATGCTATTGATTTAAGTCCTGTTTCTAAAACTTTAGTAGAGGAATCTTTAATCGGCTGGAAAGAATTTGAGTTTGAAGTTGTTCGTGATAAATCAGATAATTCAATAATTGTTTGCTCCATAGAAAACTTAGACCCTATGGGTGTTCACACTGGAGATAGCATTACTATTGCTCCAGCCTTGACACTAACTGATAAAGAATTTCAGAAGTTAAGAAATCAAAGTATTGCTATATTAAGAAAAATAGGAGTCGAGACAGGGGGGTCTAATGTGCAATTTGCAGTTAACCCGTCTAATGGAAGAATACTAATTATCGAAATGAATCCGAGGGTAAGTAGATCCTCGGCATTGGCATCAAAAGCAACAGGTTTTCCAATTGCTAAAATTGCTGCCCTCTTAGCGGTGGGCTATACATTAGATGAGCTAAAGAATGATATTACTAAAGTCACCCCCGCAAGTTTTGAACCAGTTATAGATTATGTGGTAACCAAAATTCCTAAATTTAATTTTGAAAAATTCCAAGGAACTCCAAAAGTTCTAAATACTGCTATGAAATCTGTCGGGGAAATAATGGCTATTGGTAGAAGCTTCAAAGAGTCTATTTTAAAAGGCTTCTACTCTATTGAAGGAGATAATTTAGGTTTTGATATTTCGCATGAACTCCTCAATTTAAAAGATGTTGAATTAAGAGAACAATTAACAATTCAAAGACCAGATCGATTAATAATAGTTGCCGAAGCAATCAGAAGAGACTTTTCTTTAGAAGATATTAATTCAATTACTGGAATAGATAATTTTTTTCTAAGGGAAATTAAAGAAATTATTGATGTTGAAAAATTACTAGTTAAATCTCAAGGTTCTTTCGATTTGAATTTAATCACTCAGGCTAAAAAAATTGGTTTTTCTAATACTCATATTGCAAGCTTAATCAAAAAAGATGTAACAGGTATTTATGACTTATTGAATAATAATGGAATGAAGAATGTTTTTAAGAGAGTAGATACTTGTGGAAATGAATTTGACTCTTCGACAGCCTATCTCTACTCAAGTTTTAGCAAAGATGTAAATTTGTTTAGTTGTGAAGCGAGACCTTCCACAAAAGAGAAAATTATTATACTTGGCTCAGGTCCTAATAGAATTGGCCAGGGTATAGAATTTGATTATTGCTGTGTTCAGGCAGTAAAATCCTTTCAAAATTTAGGATATGAAACAATTATGATTAATTGTAACCCTGAAACAGTTTCAACTGACTATGACACCTCTGATAAATTATACTTTGAACCTTTAGATTTTGAATTTGTTAAAAATATTATCGATAGAGAAAATACTAATGGTTCTGTAAAAGGAGTGGTGGTCCAATTTGGTGGTCAAACACCTCTACGAATTGCTAATAAATTAAAGGAATATGGATACAAGATCCTCGGAACATCTTTTGATGCAATTGATATTTCTGAGGATCGAGAGAGATTTCAGCAATTAATTCAAAAAGTAGGCTTAAAACAACCCAAAAGTGACATATCAATTGGCACAAAAGAACTTCTCAAAAAGACTACTAAATTAAAATTCCCTATTTTACTTCGGCCATCTTATGTACTTGGTGGAAGAATGATGGAAAAAATGAATAGCTCGGAAGATGTGCAAAATTATATTGACCAAAATTATTGGGCTTTAGAAAATAATGTTATTTTGATTGACGAATTCTTAAAGGATGCAAAAGAAGTAGATGTAGATGTTTTAAGAGATAATTCTGGTAATTGTATGATTGCTGGAATTATGGAGCATATAGAAGAAGCCGGTATTCATTCTGGTGATAGCGCCTGCTGCATTCCTCCTTTTTCTCTAGATATCAGCATTATCGACCAGATTAAAAGTTTTAGTAAGAGCTTAGCTAATGAATTAGGCACAATAGGATTGATGAACGTTCAATATGCAATTAAAGATAATGAAATATATATACTTGAGGCCAACCCTAGAGCTAGTAGAACTATACCATTTTTAGCAAAAGCCATTGGCATCCCTTTCATTAAAATAGCTGCAGAGTTAATTGCTGGAAAAACTTTATCTAAAAATTTTATAGATTTTAAGCCTGAGTCATTGCCTTACTTTGCTATTAAAGAAGCGGTTTTTGTTTTTAATAAATTTCCCAATACGGATGTGATTTTAGGACCAGAGATGAAAAGTACTGGTGAAGTCATGGGCATTGATGAAGACTTTAATATGGCCTATTTGAAAAGTCAGATTGGCTCAGGTCATAAACTTTATAATCTAAAAAATATTTTCGTTTCAGTGAAAGATGAAGACAAAAATGATATTTTGGAAATAGTCAAATCATTGAGTGAGAATAACTATAATATTTATACAACTCGAGGTACTCATGAATTCTTATCAAATAAAGGTCTTGTCACTAATCTTGTGAATAAAGTAGCAGAAGGTTCCCCACATGTTGTTGAGCTTATCAAAGAAGGTAAAATCGATATGATAATCAATACCACTGAAAATAAACAGGCAATTAAAGATAGTTTCACTATTAGAAGGACTGCGGTTGATTTGAGCGTACCCTATTTTACCAATCTAAGAAGTGCAAAAATTCTATATAAATCTTTAATATTGCTCAAAAATAGCCAAATTTCGGTTAAAGCTATTCAAAATCATCATATCTATTAACGAAAAATTCATTTGTAAAGCACTTGAAAATTAAATAGTTTCTACCACTTATTTATTGAGATTAAAAAAATGGAAAAAATACCAATGACAGAAGAGGGGCAAAAAAAGCTTCTTGATGAGTTAAAACACTTAAAAACTGTTGAGCGACCAATTATAATTAAGGCTATTGCGGATGCTAGAAGCAACGGTGACTTATCTGAAAATGCTGAATATCATGCAGCTAGAGAGAAACAAAGTTTCATCGAAGGTAGAGTGGCAGAAATAGAAAGCACAATTGCCCAAGCTGAGATCATTGATGTTTCTAAATTATCAGGAACCGTGGTAAAATTTGGCGCAACAGTATCGATTATTAACTTAGACGACAATAAAGAGTCAAAGTATCAATTAGTTGGTGAGGTTGAGGCAGACATTGAGAAAAAGAAGATTTCCGTTACAAGCCCTATTGCCCGTGCATTAATTGGCAAGAAAAAAGGTGACTATATTGAGGTTTCAACACCAAAGGGTATTACCTCATATGAAATTAAATCGGTTCGTTTTAAATAAATCATTTGATCGACTTTAAAGCCATCACCATCAGCGAGGGGGCTGCTGGGATGAGGAGCCAAATAGAAGGACTTGCCAAACTAATTTGCAATTCTCACGTAAACTTTGATATTCATATTAATTCTTTTTTTAAAAATTTACCAATTCAACTAATACCCGCAGCTAAATTTACATATAAAAATCTAAATGAAATTACTATCGACTCAAAAGTACTTCTAATTAGCTGTGGTAAAAAAAGTGTTAAAGCTTCTATTTACTTGAAAAGAAAATTTAAAGATCTTGTTTTCAACATTCATATTCAAGATCCTAAGACAAATTATAACCTTTTCGACCTGATAATATCGCCTGAACATGATAAGTTAAAAAAACCAAACAACATTTCTACTTTATTGGCGCTACATAATATTAATTATGATTTTATTAAAAAAAAAACTGAAGCTGTAAATTTCATAATTGGAGGATGTAACAAATACTTTAAATTTAATCAGAATACACAAAATAAAATATTAGATGACTTAGATTTTTTATCAAAAAAATTTCCAGTCAATGTAATTCCTTCAAGAAGAACTCCGGATCAATTTATAAAAAAGCTAGGAACGCTAGATAATAAAAATATAAGATTATTGGATAATTTATTTGATCCTATTAGTTATGGTAAACTTTTATCTGAAGCTAAAATGCATATTGTAACTTGGGACTCAATTTCCATGATCTCTGAGGCGATTTCATCTGAAACTGGAACGTTTCTATATGAATTTGAGGAGAGCAGTTGTCCAAAAAGATATAAGTTATTTTATCAAATGACTAAACAGAAAGGCATGCTAAAAAGTTTTGATAGAGATATTGAACCTTATGCTATTTCAATGAAAGACTATAATTTCGAATTAAAAAGTAAAATCTTGAATAAGATCAAAAGTAATTTATGGTTCAAAAATAGTGCATCTTAAAGATTCAATATTAAATAAAATTTCATCTTACAAAGAACCCTTTCCTCATTGGGAATTAGAGACACCTTTGTCTGAAAAAATGATAGATGAAATTCAAAATGTTAAAATATCGGATGCCCCTCGATCATTTGATGGTACAAGAGCCGCTGATGCGGGAGGAGACGGCATAGATGGCAAACTTAGAGTTTTTTTAGAAAAAGATAATTCTAATCTTCTCCCAAACGGAATGGAACTTATTGAGGATTTAAAAGACAATGAAGTCATTGATGCCATTCAAGAAAAAATTAAAAAGAATTTAGCAGGTAGTTATATTCGAATCGAATATATTGCAGATCGAAAAGGTTTTTGGTTAAGACCTCATCTAGATATCCCTGAAAAACTGATGACTATGATGTTATTCATTAACACTTACAATGAATCAGAAACACTTGGCACAGATTTCTATGATCTTGATATGAAGCTTGTTAAAACAGTTCCCTACAAACATAATACTGGATATTTTTTTGCCTCAGGCGACAACACTTGGCATGGACTAGAAAAGAAAGAGATTAAAATTGAGAGAAGATGCATGCAAATAAACTATGTAACCTTCCCTACTAGCTGGCCTATCAATGGCTAATCCTAAAAATGTTACGATCATAGGCTCAGGCCCTGCTGGTTATACAGCTGCAATTTATTCTGCAAGAGCTAATTTAAACCCAACCCTTATTAGTGGTCTTCAGCCAGGAGGTCAATTAACAATTACGACCGATGTTGAAAATTACCCTGGTTATGAAAATCCAATTCAGGGACCTTGGCTCATGGAGCAAATGAAAAAGCAATCTGAATTAGTTGGGACAGAAATATTGAACACTGAAGTGATAAAAGTGGATTTTAAAAACTCAATAAAAAAAGTATACCTTGATGACGGTAATATTATTGAAACTAAAACTGTAATCATTAGTACCGGGGCACAAGCAAGATGGTTAGGGCTTGAAAATGAAAAAAAATTTCAAGGACATGGTCTATCTGCATGCGCAACTTGTGATGGTTTCTTTTTTAAAAACAAAAAGGTTGCAGTCATTGGAGGGGGGAACAGCGCGGCTGAAGAGGCATTGTTTCTTACAAAATTCGCATCCGAGGTTTTTCTTATTCATCGAAGAGATCAACTTCGGGCAGAAAAAATTTTACAAGATCGTCTAAAAAATAACCCAAAGATAAAATTTATCTGGAACACTGAAGTTTCGAAGTTTATAGGCGATCAAGAATTAAAGTCTATTGAACTTTTTCATAAAGATAAAAATGAAAATTCAGAATTAGATTTAGATGGAGTTTTTATTGCAATTGGCCATGTCCCTGCCACCAAACTTTTTCATGGTCAAGTCGATATGGACTCAGAAGGGTATATTATTACCAAACCTGATAGCACAGAGACCTCTTTAAAAGGGGTCTATGCCGCTGGAGATGTAAAAGATAAAGTTTATCGACAAGCTATAACAGCTGCAGGTATGGGCTGCATGGCGGCCCTTGAGGTAGAAAAATATTTAAGTTAAGGTTAACCCTGACGGGCCTTCATTCTAGGGTTTGTCTTATTAATAACGTAAAGCCTGCCTTTTCTTCTAACTAGCTGATTATTCTTGTCTCTTGTTTTTGCAGTTTTTAGTGAACTCTTGATTTTCATGTTTATTTCTTAAGTTAAATTAATAAAGTGGGAATTTATGTCAATTCAAGAAAAAATCAACCAAATTAAAGAGGATTTTTCTTATTTCGATAATTGGGAAGATAAATATCAATATTTAATTGACCTTGGTAAAAAGTTACCAAAATTAGAGGATAAATTCAAAAATGAGGATTTCAGAGTTCAAGGATGCACTTCGAATTTATGGGTTATTCCTCAACTTTCTGAAGATAAATTAACTTTTATTGGAGCAAGTGATTCAGTGATTGTGCAAGGGTTATTCTATCTTGTTCAGTATGTTTACAATAATGAAAGACCGCAAACCATTCTAGATCAACCACTTGATTTCTTTGATGAAATTGGACTATCAAGTCATCTAGGGCCTTCTCGATCTAACGGTCTTAACTCTCTTAAAAAAAGGATTTTTTCAATCGCGACAGAATTAACGAAAAATTAAATTTGATTGAAATTAATTTGTGCTAACTTGATTAAATGAATTTGATTAAAATATTCTTTTCAGTCATATTTCTTTTATTTTCTAATAATGTTTTATCCAAGGAGGATGTCATCAACTTACAGCTCAAAGACGGTATAGTCAAAATCAAGACCTTAGAAGATAAGGCACCGAACCATGTTAAACAAATTAAAGAACTTGTAGCTCAAGGAAAATATGACGGAGTAGTTTTTCATCGAGTTATAGATGGATTTATGGCTCAAACTGGAGATGTTCAATTTGGAAACTCTAATTCTGAGTCCTATGACCTCAGACGTGCTGGTACAGGCGGATCTGGAAATAACATCAATGCTGAATTTAATAATACCCCCCACAAAAGAGGTACTTTAAGCATGGCAAGAGCCCAAGACCCTAATAGCGCCGATAGTCAGTTTTTTATTTGTTTTGATGATACTCCCCATTTAGATGGACAGTATACAGTTTGGGGAGAAGTTATTGAAGGAATGGAATTTGTAGATATGATCAAAAAAGGTGATCCGATTAAAAACGGATTGGTCGAAGATCCTGATAAAATTATTAAAATGTGGATTGAATAAAATTATCTCTGAGTAATTTTTAATTCTATTCTTCTATTCAACTTTAAATCTTCTGGAGAACTACCCAAACTAATTGGTTGGTATTCGCCATATCCATTAGCTGAGAGTTTATCGGCAGGTACGCCTTGTTGAATAAAGAACTTCACGACTTCTAAAGCCCTAGCATGTGAAAGTTCCCAGTTAGATGGGAACTTAGCAGTTGCAATCGGAACCCTATCTGTATGCCCATCAATCTGCAAAATCCAGTTTAAATCAGTTGGAATTTGATCAGATAGATCAATTAAAGTTTTGGCTATTAATGATAAAGCTTCCCTCCCTCCCGCTTGAATATCCGCGCTACCTGATTCAAATAAAATTTCTGATTGAAAAATAAACCTATCCCCTTTGATTTGTATATCTTCTCTTTGTCCAAGAGTTTCAGATAGTTGACCAAAAAACTCAGATTTATATTTTTGTAATTTGAATAATTCACTAGTCAAAACTCTATTTAGCCTATCTCCTAATTCGCCTAATTCTATTTTATTGGATGCTATTTCTGCTTCTTTGGAGTCTAGTAAGTTATTGAGTAATTGAATTTCGTTACTTAATATTTTTATATCTTCAGAGAGTCTTGAAATTTGTGCTAAAGCTTCATTTAAATTCGTCCCTTGTATCAGAGAGTCTTGTTCTAACGATGCTATCTGATCTCTTAAAGATTGATTTTGATTTTCTACTGAACTAATTTGAGTTTCTAAAATTTCATTTTCACCCTTAGACGAACTTAAAGACTCGAGTAAAGATTGAATTCGTCCTTGGGAGTCTGATAATTGACCAACCAATAATTGGTTTTCTCCGCCCAATTCTTGCAATTGATTTTTCAAAAGTTGTTGTTCTTCACCTAAAGAGGATAGCTTGCTTCTTAGTTCTTCTTTTTCCTCCAGAGATAAAGATAGCTCATCTGTAATACGTGCTATAATTTCATTTAACTCAGTAATATCTATTGCTTGTTGATTAATTAAATCATCTAAAGATAATATAGTTTCATCTTTTTGACTTAATAGTTCATCTTTAGCTATTAATAAATTTTCTTTTTCAGAAATCTCAGTCTGTTTTGATCTAATCTCTTCATCTAGAATTTCGAGTTCAGTATCTAACTGCTTAATAACCTCCTGTCTTTCAATTAAAGCTAATTCTTTACCGGAGAGAGAAAGGTCTTGTTCAACGATAGTTTCATCTTGAATTTCTATAGTTTTCTCTAAATTTTGAATTTGTTCATTTTTTCCAACAACCAAATCCCCTAAATAAACCTGAGCAACGGTAAAAAGTAACACAACAAATATTATGACCATCAGTGTAGATGCAAGGACATCTACAAAACCCGGCCAAATTATACTGTTTTCTTCAGCTCTTTGGGACTTAGAATAGTAGTTCACTTCTTTTCTAGGTCTTTAATACTTTTGCTGATGTTTTTAATTTCTGAGGAAATTTCTTTTTTAACTTCTTCGTTAGATTTTATAAAATTATTATTCATGTTTTTTATGCTATCAACAAGATCAGATAGTTTTGATATTAATTCTGAATTATCTTGACTGGAAGGAGTATTTAATAATTTAGAGCTGGAGCTATAATAAAGTCTAATCTGACTCTCACAGAATTCAAAATAAGTTTGTTTAGCTCCTTTTATAATTACTTCATACAATCCAAGAATTAGAGAGGTGACCAAACCAAATAAAGAGGAACTAAAAGCTATAGTCATGCCAGTTAATGGAGATTTTAAACCATTTCTTAAAGAGTCAAAAAAAACTCCAAAATCTTGTTGCTCAATAGAAAGGCCGTCAATAACATTAGATACGCTACCTATAGTTAATAAAAGTCCATAAAACGTACCAATTAGTCCCAGAAATACAGCTAAATTAATTAAATATTTAGAAATATCTTTTCCGCTCTCAACACTAGAGTAGAGTTCATCTAAGATCTCTTCTAGAGACTTATTAATTTTTTTATTAGAGGAGATAATACCAAGATTTTTAGCAATATTTTTAGTAATTGGATAATTATTAAGACTTGTGTCATTGATCTTTAATTTTCCAAAAGCAACAGAATTCATAAATCTGTATTCTGAACTGAGAGAAATAATTTTGATTGAGTAAATTAAAAAACCAACAATAAGTGTGAGCAATATTACTCCATTAATATAAGGATTGGCTTTGTAGTAACCTATAATGGGATCATACCCAATTACTAAGACCACAATCAAAATAGATGACAAAACTAAATAGGCTAAAAAGTTTTTTATCATGCTTAAAAATAAACGATTAAAGAGCTTTAAACAATTAATTTATTATGAATTAAATTAAAAATCTCTATTAAAGATTAAGTAGTAATTATTAGTGCCTGGGTTAACTGAACTTAAACCGGCATTTGAAATATGATGTGATCCAATACCAATTCTCGAGGATTTGCTCAAACTATAAAAGAGATTTACCTCAGATTTGAACTGTAGAGCATTGCCTAGATCTTTGCCATCACCATTTGAATAAATTCCAGCTGAAGATGATAAGTTAAGAAAAATTACATCTTGGCCAATATTAGTCTCAAATCCTCCATAAAACATAGTAGCAGATTTTGCAGTTACAAATCCTCCCAAAACAGGATTTATATCAAATAAACTAAAAACACTAATTTCACTATCAGAGAGGTGATAGTTTAAACCGTAGAGAGTTGATGTATTATCATCATCATAATCATAAGACCCCCCAAAAATTGAAAAACTATTTGCAGAAAGATGCGAATGAAAAAACAACGAAGAAATTAGTAATAAGATTATTCGCATTAATAAAACTTATACAAAAATAAGTAAAAGTAAATGGTGGGCGTGACAGGATTCGAACCTGTGACCCCTTGCGTGTCGAGCAAGTACTCTAACCAGCTGAGCTACACGCCCTTAA
>Ga0255765_1005252_pt1 | contig 12340 bp, 8 predicted proteins | sample 041ome_8_FD_179965 | JGI IMG/M metagenome (GOLD analysis project Ga0255765, IMG submission 179965) | Coastal salt marsh microbial communities from the Groves Creek Marsh, Skidaway Island, Georgia - 041407BS metaG (version 2) | ecosystem: Environmental > Aquatic > Marine > Intertidal zone > Salt...
AATATCTTGGTGAAGGTAAATTCTTATGTACCAATCACGGAAATCGATTTGATACTGGTCAAGGAAATACCGCTGATTGTAATTCAAACCGAACTTCTGGAAATTTAAAACAGTATCCAGCATCGTTTGAAGATTCGATAATAACCGTAGACCTATCCTAATGAAAACAAACGCACATTACGACATCCCAGGTAACCCATCTACTGCAAAAAGTAGCGCACTTAAATTACGCCAAGAAGCCACCGCCGATTCGCTAAAAGTAATGAGCCTTGAAGACTGGCAGTTCTGGAAAGAAAATGGATACATCGTTATTAAAAATGCAGTGCCGCGAGAGCAGGCGGAGGCAACAGCGAACTTTTTATGGGAGTTCGAGGAGAAAGATCCCAACAATGCGGCGACGTGGTATACTGCAGCTCGTGCAGAGATGAAGATGAAGGAACTCGCAGGTACAGGTATGGTAGAAGTGTATAACAATCAACATCTGTGGAATAACCGCCAAACTCAGCGGGTTTACGATGCCTTTTATGATGTCTGGGGAACGGATAAACTTTGGGTAACCATCGATCGGGCCAATTTGAACTTTCCAGTGCGGGAGGGAAGCAACTACCAACCATTTATTCATTGGGATTATGACCCAGAAACACGTCCGCAAAATGTACAGGGAGTGTTGGCCCTGGCCGATCAGACCGACACCAATATGGGCGGATTTCAATGCATCCCCTATCTCTATAGAAACTACGATACTTGGAAGCTCACCCAGCCCGAAGACCGCAATCGCTTTCAACCCGACATAACAGGCCTTGAAGACGAAATTGTAAAAGTCAAAATGGAAGCAGGAGACCTACTTATTTTCAATAGCTGTTTAGCGCACGGTATTCGACTGAACCAGTCCAAAGACAAGGTTCGAATCGCCCAATATATCTCTATGATGCCCGCTCAAGAGGAAGACCAAGAGCTACGCAACTGGAGAATTAACTCATGGAAAAACCGAATTGCCCCCGAAGGTTACGCCTTTCCCGGTGACCCACGAAATTTTGAGCAACTGAAATACGACACGGCAGAACTTAATGAACTCGGCGAAAAACTACTTGGCCTTAAATCTTGGTAAGCCCATGAATTTAAACCTTAAAGGTCAACGCGCTACGAGCAGATGGCGGTAATATAGAGGGCTTTTTTAATCCACTCTAAAACTAAACACATCAGAGGTTACAGAGATGCTTCCATCTGAGGTAGTTACCGACCAGTAGTAGATGGTATCTGATTCTACCGCTACTTCTTTGGTGTTGGTGGTAAGACCGGTGTTCTCCTCTGTAGCTTCTTGTCTTCCGTCTACCGTATCGATAAGTAAGGTATAGGTGAGGGTGTCATTATCTGGGTCTGCAGCTTCCCATTCAAGGGTTACGGTATTGTTCTCAGACTTTGTTACTGATGATCCTGGCTGTGGATAGACTGCCTCTGCGGAGAACGGTGCTGCATTCTCTTCTCCATCCCCTGCGAGATAGAACTTATAGGTGTCTGAAGCTGTGGTCTCTGTTCCTTTGTTCTTAGAGGTGATCTTCCACGCATAGCGGTGTCCTCTAGTCAGTGGTACGGTTGCTGTAGTTGTGGTAAGACCTGCTCTATTAGTTACCTGATTGGTATCAGAGTTGGTAATCGATAGATCGAAGGACTCTGTATCGCTTCCTTGTGACCAAGTAAAGATTACTGAGGCAGTGGATCCACTTACCTCTCCGGTCTCACAAGGCTTGTTGTTCTCAGGGAGCGTTAGACTAGCCTTACCCGGTGCTGCAATAGGAGTAGGTGTGGGTGTAGGCGTTGGAGTTCCACCGCCTGAGTCAGAACCACAGGCGGTAAGAAGGGTTACTCCAAGAATCATTAGGGTTGTTTGGTATCTTTTCATAACGCTTATTCTTTAATGACTTTATGAGTGGTTTTAACCGTTGTACCGTTTAAGGTAATCAAATACAATCCTTCAGGCACATTACCTAGGGTGGTTTCAATGATTCGGTTAGTAGGGACACTTAGGGTCTCTTTCTTAATAATACTTCCTGATAGAGAAGTAATCGATAGGGTTACTTCCTTATCACTACCGGCTACAAAGAGTTGTAGTGGTCCTGGTGTTGGGTTAGGATAGACCTTCACTTCTTCAGAGACAAAGATCTCTTCAAAGTAGACGCCTTGACAGTCAAGAGCGGTAGCTACCTCTACTCTATTCATACCAGGTTGTAGATTCAAGCTAAGCTTGTCATCACTAGTTAAGAAGGTCTTACCGTTAAGGGTTACCTGGTACTCTTCTGAACCAGATAGATCAAGTTGTAGGTTACGAGCGGATACATCGATTCTTGAACTAGCTACCAGAGGAGCTGGTTCTGTAATCTCAATAGTGTAACAACGCTGGTAGTCAGCCACTCCATCTACGGTTACACAGATCGTGTAAATCCCTGCGGATAGATTAGAAATCGTCTGGGTGTTATCAGTCAATGCTACTGGAGCCTGGTCATCGATCGCATAACGATAGTTGTAATCCGTATTCGAAGAGCTGATAGTTATCGAACCATTCGATGAGTCCGGACAAGTAGCCGAATTAACCGATACAGAGAAGGTACTCGATGGGAGTGCAAAAACCTCGCAGCCTTTAGCATCTACCGTTACTCCAAGTTGTGAATTGGGGCATTCATCGTAAACATCTTTTACTTGGTCATTATCATCGTCATCATCTGCATTATCTCCGATACCATCTCCATCAGCATCATAAGCTTCGGTTGGGTCTAGAGGGAAGAGATCTTCGGTATCTGGAACTTCATCACCGTCATCATCGGTATCCGCATTATTTCCTATTCCATCTCGGTCAGTGTCTACTGACTCTGTAGAGTTGTATGGGAAGGTGTCTTGTTCATTCACCACACCGTCCTCATCAAAATCAATATCGTTGTCTCGATACTTTTTGATTCTTTCAATACTAGATTCATCGATCGTAATTACAAAATAGTCTGTAACTTCCTGTTCTCCTTTATTACCATTGGGGTCGGTAACAGTCAACTTACCGTATAGTAATCCTAAATTGGCATCAGAGAGGTCGAAGTCATCTATGAAAACATCCCCAACAAGTTCCCCAGTATAATTTTTGAGCACAGTTGAAGGAGCAATAGAAAGATTTATATTCGGATAGCCATTACTTCTTTGTCTAGGGTTTCTAAAATTAGAGGTAGTTGCTTGTCCGGTTTCATACTTATAGCTTCCACCTTCGTCTTCAGAATTATACTCGATATCTATAACTAAATCATCTAGATTGCTTTGCCCCTCATCTTGAAGATTCGATCTCGTGTAGTATGCTGATGGGTATACAACATCCTTGGTGTATGCGGTTGTCTTGGTGGCTATTAAATTTGATTCACTATCGACCAGCTGAACAGTAAGATTTACTTCGCCATCTAGAATTCCTGTTGTATTCAAATTAGTTAGAACAACCTCATTTGCATTTAGTGTCCCCTCATCACGAATCACTGCACCTCCACCGAATCGGGAGTAAATGGTTGCTACATAACCTAGCCCCGCACAAGGCATACATGATAGTTTTACACTTACTGAATCTACATTATTGGTATTGATAACTTTATCAACGATTTCAATTTCTAATGGTTCATCAAGAACAATATCAGATTTTATGACATCGAAGCGAACGTATTCAACAAAATTATAGTTCCTAGTATTCCCTACCTTATCTAAAATTGTTATATCTGAAATACCCCATAATCCAGGGGCTGATCCAGCAGGTAGCACTAAATCAAATCGATAATTTTTCCAATCAGAATTAAAAGCAGGACTGGTATTCCAATGATCCAGATCGGGATGATTCATGGTAGAATTACCTGTTTGATAACCATATCTATTACCTTGCGGATCTTGTAAGGTTAAACTAACTTTATATACACCAGACTCATGCCCGGGAAAGTCAGATAAATCGCGGGCATTAAAGTTAATATCTACTCTAGTCTCTCCATTTGGAGCATTTGGGTTTGTTGGCGCTGCCGAAACCTCTATATTATTTAGATCAATTTCAGGCTTAATAATATCCGGAAATTCGGTTTCTATGTATACACTGTCTCTAGCAATAGCTTGATTACCAGGTGTTTCATTAAAATCCTCTGGATTATTCTGAAAATTAAGGTAAGCAAAATTTTGTGCCACATCTGCTGTGTACATTTGAATAAAGTTATAGTAACCTGTCGGGTAATATTCCTCAATCAGGAAATAGCCTTCAAGTTCCTTTTCAATTATATCAGGTGTTTGAGTCTCAAGGTATACTGATTTAAAATAGGTTTCAGATTGTTCGGGGTTTGGAAAATCAATTCTTAAAATAGATCCGTTATAGCGTAATGGATCATTTTCTTCTTCAATAGTTGTGCTAAGTTTTATTGCTTGATGCAAATCACCCTCTGGATCTATTCTCCCATTGGTGGTATTAAATTTTGTGAAACGATCTTCTACTATTTCATATTCGAAATCCAAAAATTTGGGAGGGATGATGTCCTCAGAAGGGTTTTCAACGTAGAGCTTCATGCCAATAGTAGAGGTATTTTCATATCTCTGATTATTTGCTTGATCCCAAATCCTCGCACTCACTAAATTCCAATATCCACTCTTCGCGAATTTAGATAAAGTACCTTGACCGGTGAGTACAGAATCAATAGTCCCGTTAACTGGTGAAACACCAATATCAAAAATCGTTCCTATTGAAGAGGCAAACCTAAAATAACCTCCAATACCTCCATCGATTTGGGGATCATCAGAATCTAAGGTTACTTTCAGTTGCACTATCTTGTCCTCATCTGATTTTCCGTTAACTTCCAGTTCAATTCCGATGATTTTACCAGGATAGACGTAATCCGGAAAAAGATTATAAACAGTAAAAGTGAGATCCTCACGAATCTGTGCAACGTAGCGAGTGCCATGCATAATTCGATCCCTAATAAATTCATATTTCTTAATAGAAACATTTATGAGTTTATCTGGATTTGTTAGATAAATTGCTATAGACTCTGCCATATCCTCATTTGGATTTTTAGCATGAGCGTAAGCTGAAACAAACTCAGTAGTGTTATAAGTTGACCATCCTGTACCAGAAGTAGGATCCTCAAACCATCCACCAATTTCTATCCAATCATCCTTTGTAGTATCATCAAAAGAATATGCCCAAAGAAAGTGAGCTTTTTCGTGGAGAATAAGCCTTCTAACATCACTTAATATATTCCTCGATTCACCGTTTATTGAAGCAAAAGCTTTGTAAATAAACTCAATAGTGTTCAGACCTGTCCAGGCAATAGCGGCGGCAGGACGATAGGTGGGATCTGGGTGCTCTTGTCCGTCTATTCTACGAACCAAATATTTCAGGCCATCTTGCTGGTGAAATCCTTCAGGCAATTCTTCAAAAGTGGCAAGAATCTCTAGTTTTTCAGAGTTATAAAATTCTTGGAAATTAGATCGGTCTTCTGACATCAAATCTTCCAAAAAGTCTCCTGGCTTCAAAAATTCAATACCAAATCGCTCCCTTGCAATCCAATCAACCATTTGTTGATCGCGAGCGAAATCAGTGATAAAGTTGATAACAGTATGATATAATCTTTTTGAAAAGAATTTACCTCGTATACCATCCAATTTGACAATTTGAGGTTCAGCATAGGTAAAAGCACTTTGGCTAACTGTTGCGTGTTTGATACCATCAACGGTTTCGATAGCTATATCCTCAAATATTTCATCATTCGAAAGATAGAAAACACCACGCACATTATCCCCTTGAGTATAATCCACCTCACTGCCCTCTCCGTAAGGATGATACGGTAGATTGGTAAACATTTTGTATAATCGATAGGCATCTTCATTTGACCAAGGTTCGACATCATCTGAAAGAAGAATTCCATATTCATTCCTCAGTTTTATAGCAGAAAACCCTGTGGGAACTGAAACCGTATCATTCAAAACAATTATTTCAGTAGGCTCGGCAATATATGACTGTGTAGAATGCCCTGCAGCAGAACCATCATCACGCCAATTGTAGGTATAGTTATCATTTAATACTGGTGTTAGTACTACAGAAGCTGAAGTAGTTTCTGGAAAATCGAACACCGAGGTACTCGGAAAAGTATAACCCGTAGCATCGATACTTAATGCCCATTGCCCTTCAACCAGGTCGCTAAAAGTTGCGGTGGAGGGGCCATCTGTATTGTAGTGGACCCATTCTTTAAAAAAATATTCAGAACTTTTCTGAACAACTAATCGAATTGAATCTCCTTCCTTTATTCCTGAAACAGAGACCTCAAAACTCTGAGATAGCCCTATTTGCCAACAAAAGAAAAGCGCTAATAGAAATTTAAATCTAATGATATGGCTTGAATTGTAATTCAATTTCCTCCTATAAATAATTCATTATGAAGCAATTGGATGCTTAAAAATTATTTAATAGACAATGGAATGAATAATGAGAAAATAAATTGATTGCCTGTATTAGAAATTCTAGCATCAGAAGCCTCAGTTATCCCTTGTAGGAAATTAAATTCTTTTTCTTTAAGACCTCGCTCATATCGAAGCTCTACCTTTACATTTCCTAATGAAACCCCCGCTCCAAAATTTGCCAAGACTCTCATTTTCTTAGAACCCTCTTCGAGTACTTGGTCCGCGTATTCTGAATTTAATAAATTTTGAAGTACAGGCCCTGCTGTTAGGTAAAGGGGACCCAAGACCTTCATTCCTAAGTTTAAAGGTATGTCTAAGGACTGTGATTCTAAATCTCCTTCATCAAATTTGGTAATAGTAGTCGTATAAATTACTTCTGGTCTAAAGAAGAACGAATTTGTGCCATATTGCTTATAAAAACCAACATGAAATCCAGTAGATGATAATGGGTTTGTTTTAAACTGAGCCAAATCTGCGTCGAATGATTCATTGGATGCGTTATTCAAGCCAGCTTTAATACCAAATATATTACTAGCTGATTGCGAATAGCTCATTGAATAAGCGCCGATAAGTAATGCCAATGTTAAACTAAAATGTTTGAAAGTTTTCATCTTTATATACTTTTGAGTTTGCGTATTGAAGATACAAAACTTTAAAACACAAAAACTTAGAAAATTAAATTCCTAGATTTCTGAATTCCTTTGAAGTCCAAAGGTAATCGGAATACTGAAAGGAACTTTTACAGGACGCCCACGTTGTCTACCCGGTGTCATGTTTGGAAGCAGACTGATAATACGCAATGCTTCAGCCTCTAGGTTTTTGTCTGGACCTCTCATTCGAATTCCTCCAATGGACCCATCCTCTTGAATCACGAACATCACATTCACACGACCCTGAATACCCATCTCTTGAGCAATTTCAGGATATCTAAAGTGCTTACGGATGTGTTTTTGCATTTGCTCTTGAAAACAAGCTTTTTTATCGTTAGCACCTTCACAACCTGGGAAAACAGGCACAACTTCAATATCCGCAAATGGAATTGAAATATCTTCTTCTACCTCTTCAACCTCTATTTTATCTTCAGGATCTGATTTCTTTAGCAAGCTAATGTCAGGGGCTTGCTCTTGACTAGTTTCATCAGTAACAATAACTAACTTAGGCTGGGTATTATAAACCTTATTGTCATGGGTGAATGATGCGCTTTCAATAACTAGTGTCCCACTACTTCGGGCTTTTAGAGTATAATTATAAGACTTGATGAAATCTCTTCCCTCTAAATCGGTTGAGGAAATAGATCTTGATGGCCCATATAATACCTCAAAATCTTTGAACAATGGAGGTTCAAAAGAAGTAAAGTCTTTATTCATTTCAAATGAAACACTGATCGGTTCATCTAAAAGGTATCTGTCCTTATTTAGTACAGACTCATAATACAGCTTTTCAGGTTCTTTCTTGTTCGATACTATTTCACTGTTTTCAATATCAATATGTTTTTCAGGCTGAATCGGGCTAATAAAATCAGATGCACCTTTTATTTCATCTACAAAGGAGCTACTTGAAAGCACCTTTACCCGACTACTATCTGTTGAAAATTCAAAGTCTACTTTCCCTTTCCATAGCTCAAATTTATCATCATAACCGCTATAATAACTAGACAGTTGATCCAAAGAACTCATAATTGCTGCCTTGTAGCGAATGTGATCATATTCAAATAAGAGAAGTTCATCAATTTTAAAGGGAATTTCTTCAGCATATCGATCTTGTTTTCGTTTCTTATATGAATTAGAAGGTACCGCTTCTATTGAACCGTAATCAATGGTTAAAGTCCCATCACTAAAAATGATTAGGTCTACTTCATATTTCCTAAAATTATAAAAGGGTAGAGACGTCTCATCGCTCATATGAGCGTTTAAAAAAATTTCAAGATTTTCTTCAAAACAAGGTTTGAAGGATTCAGTATGAATAATACAACTGTTAAAAAAATTTTCAGTTTTTTGTGCCTGAAGAGCTCCGAAAAAAAACAAAATTAAAAGATACTTCATTATAAAAATTCTAAACAATCTTCAACTAATTTTATGTTTAATTCTTGCAGAAGTTTAAAAGAATTTTCTGCTTGTTCAGACTCCAGTAAAGATTTAAATCCGAAAATCATTTCAGAATCATTCTGGATATCATAATACTGACTATATAAGGTGATGCATTTTGCTAATATTTCCATCTGGCCAGGTTCACTGCGCAAACAACTTTTTAAAAGAATAAGATTATCATCATTTGATAACGTAGAAAAATACTTCTGAATAAAAGTCATTACCTCAATATAGGTGGTTAACCTTCTTCCTAAAATTCTATAACTGGACAGTGTTTGCTGAAAATAGTTATTGGTTAAATATTCGCCATCTTCATAATCAATAAAATTATCTTTTGGGAGGAATTGGTTGAATAAGAAAACTTCTCGATGCAAAACATCCATAAAATTCTGTTTATTTCTGATATAACGGATTTTATTTTCGTTTTCTATAACCGATAAATTTTTATCTATAATTCGTTGATTTTGAATTAAATTATTTCTTGCATCCTTATCAAAGGAAAACTTAATTAGGTCCACATCTGTCTTCAGTGAAAGTTGTAAAAATTTACGAAGAAGACCTGAATTTGAGTTGAGCCAAGGATCATCTACTGGAAATGTATTAGATGGATTTTCCTCGGTATTTTTAGATAAATAAAAATCTAATCTCGTTTTTAATGAGGCTAAGAATTGACTAGTACCTTTAAGATATAATTGACCTAATTGTTGAGTAAGCTTTGTTTGTTCGGGATTTAATTTAACGATAATATTCAGGACACGATTAAGCTCTAGAAGCTCTTCATTAGTATTTGTCTGATCGATGTATTGTGTCATGTAGCTTCCATTTGGCAACCTAATCTTTCGATCCATAATATCAAATGTGTGATTACCCGGCATAGTTCTTAAATAAGATATTAGATTTAGTGTATCTAATTCAAATTGAGGAATTCTATAGATAAGGTTTGAATTACTCTGATTTATGAATGCAGGATAGCTTTCAACTAGCTGAGAAAAATACTTCTCCAGTGTACTTTGAAATTGTTTTCGAGATTCTATCTGAAGTGCGTAGTAATAGTATAAACTGTCCAGATTTTTATTGATTGTTGAATAGTTTTCTTTAACCATTTTTGAGTTTATCTCAATAAACTCTTTTCGTCGAGAGGTTGTTATTGAATCAATTTTTCTCTTTTGAGAAGATATTTGGTCTTTGGCACTCTGATATAAGGAATCAATTTGAAAACGCTTTTTAAATAATATTAATGTCGTGTCCTTAATGAAGCTTGTGCGGTAATCTTGAGTTTTACTAGATTCATGGTTTTCTATTAAAAACTCAAATGTTTGTGGATTAAATAATCCAACTTCATAACTCCCAGGCAATTCCTTTTTGTTTAAAAATTTAATTTCTAGGTTCTTATATTTCTCAGCAATAAGCGAACTATCCCTTGAAAATATATAATCATCCAAGGACCGTTGTTTCACGGCTAAAATCTCATTTTCAAGAACCTTTATTAATGAATCATATTGAGCAAACAGATTGCTAGTAATGAACAACAGAATAAAGAGTAGCAATTTGGAAGTCCTAAAGACTGAAATCATATGATTGAATTATTCAGGGCCGTACAAAAGTTCATCTTTAAAAATAGTTAAAGATTTTAACTAAATTGCTTCTTATATTATCTAGAATACCTTTCTATTATGAAATTTTATATTTCTTTCATTGCCTTTTTATTTTTTTCCTTTTCGAATCAAGTGCTACTCGGACAAACCTATCTAGAAGTTCAATCAGATACTATCTATGGTTCAAAACAGGAATTTGATGGCATTAACTCTGAATTATTTTTAAAAACAATTTTGGATTCTCAAGGATCCGCTGAAGATCTTTATTCCAAGTCTTACAATTTCATTTTAACTCGCTACAATTATGACAAATCCAAAATATTAAACTCGAAAAAAGGAGAATTCTTAATATTTGAACATGTTGAAGAGAACCTAATTTCTTATAAAACTTTCATCTCAACTAAGGAAATGAAATTACGCTTTCAAATCAGGTTAGATTTTAGAGATAATAGATTCAAATGGGAAGTAATTGCCTTAGAGGGTTTTTTTGAAAATGATCTTTTTGATCAATCGGTTCAAGAAGTTTTAGGTGGAACTGGTTCATGGGTCAGTATTTCTAAAACATGGAAAACAACAAATCAAAACGGAAAATCTAATATCTGGACAAACGAAAACTTTGAAAATTTAAAAGTCTATTTCGAAAGCTTGATAAAGGATCATTTATCTTTCCTTAAAAATGCGGTAAACACAAAAATAGATGAGTCAAATGATGATTGGTAAGGATCTTCAATAGTGTTAGTTAAAAATGTTGAAAATTATTGTACGGCTACTCCAATCTTAGAATCTGCGGTGCCATAATATAAGAAATAGCTCCCCTTGAAATACACCAAACCTTCAACGAAAACGACTTGATCCACCTCTCCTACTTTTTCGAATTCTGATTCAGGGGCTATAAAATGGGTGGTGGTACGATCAATAAGCTTCCATGGCTTTCGAGCGTCAAAAAAGGCTTGCCCAGCAGCATAGGTAAATTCAGGAAGCGAGGATTCATTAAAACCCCGAGCATTAGAAGCATTATAGATGAGAACAATACCCTCCTCTCTAAGAACTGCGAAAGGTCCAGGTTCTACAAGCCTTGAATCAAAATAGCCCGGCCGAGGGTTTAACACCTTGAGTGGTGTTTGTTTCTCACCATCCTCTAATACCTCCCACGACTCTAGGTCCGTTGATCTAGCAATAAAAAGAGAAGTGTCCCCAAAATACATATAATAGTATCCGTCAATCTTGGTTGCAACAAATTGATCCTCAACCTGGGTGGTAATTAAGGCTCCAGATTTAGACCACTTATCAGCATATTTAGGATTTTCAAATACCGACCCTAGCTTTTCCCAATGAATCAGATCTGGTGAAGTGGCCGCAAATAAGCGGGCGGTTTTTCCATCATAAGCAGTATAAGTAAGGTAATACTCTCCATTATCTAAGCTGACTACTCGGGGGTCTTCGATGCCTCCCGGCCATTCAAACGCCAACTGAGCATCATGATCTGGAAATAGAATAGGCTCAGTCTGTTTTTCAAAATGAATTCCATCAATACTCGTGGCTAAGGCTAATCTTGAAGTCATCAAAGAGTCTTGTGCACGATAGATTAGATGAACCAAACCGTCCTTAACAACTGCAGAAGGATTCAGTACATTCTTTTCTTCAAAGTACCTTGTTTCTGAGGTAATGGGATCTAAGAAACTATAGTTACTAGAGGGTCTTAGGATAGGATTAGCTTCTGACACCTTTTCAAAAGGACCTAATTCCCATTCAGTTACCGTCTGGCAGCTAATAAACAATACAAATAGTAATAAATATCTCATAAGCGTTCTATAAATCCTTTAACCCCATCTCGCACTGGGTCGAATGCTGGCACTCCACTCTCTTCAGAAACTCGCTTTTTTATTTCTATAGCTTCTGCTTCAGATAGCATCGAAGTATTCACAGCAACAGCAATCACTTTAGCTTCTGGATAGGTGCCGCAGACTGAGGCTACCGATTCGTTTAATTGTATAAACTCCCGGAGGTTAGGGATTTTAATCTGAGTATTGGATCGTAGGGTTGTCTTATCACCACGCATGCATAGAATCAAATCGGTCGGGCAGCTTCCTCGCATCAATGGTAAGGTCGCGGTACTACTGGGGTTGAGAAGTGATCCTTGTCCCTCAATGATAATATAATCCTTATCTGAATGCTCTAAAACAGCAGTCTCTACAGCACCGGTAGCAT
>Ga0255765_1005263_pt1 | contig 12329 bp, 8 predicted proteins | sample 041ome_8_FD_179965 | JGI IMG/M metagenome (GOLD analysis project Ga0255765, IMG submission 179965) | Coastal salt marsh microbial communities from the Groves Creek Marsh, Skidaway Island, Georgia - 041407BS metaG (version 2) | ecosystem: Environmental > Aquatic > Marine > Intertidal zone > Salt...
AGACCTCAGTGCGCGCCGCGCGCTCGAACGCACTATGCCCAAGAAGAAACAGGAAATCATCACCACGCGCGCGTCAAATCGGCTGAAAGCACGCGCCGCGGCGGCGCAGGAAGCCGCGGACGAGGCGATGCGCGCCGGCAAGCGTCCGGCAGTTGCTGCACGAAAGGCTGCGGTAAAGCTCGCCAAAGTCGCCGCCGATGCCGCAAAGTCGGTGACTGCGAGGGACAAGCGAGGGAATAAGCGCCTGAACGTCGTCGAAGCAGACGCAGCGGCCGAAGATGGCGCGAAAGAGGCGCGGGCTCCGCCGCCGCCACCGAAGAAGAATGCGAAAAAAAGCTCGGCGAACGCGCTCGTGGCGGCGTCGGGGGCCATCGGGAACACGCGCGCGGTGAGTGCGGTGAAACACGACAAGCTTCTCGTCCTCGACCTTAACGGGCTGTTCATCGATCGTCGAATCAAGAGACACGTGAGGGAGGGCGACGACGACGTGGCGTCCGACGAAGAACTACGCACTGAGTTGAGGCTGGACGTGGACTCGATCGAGGCGCCGACAAACTCGAAGGAAGTGACGGAGGACGCCAAAGTTGGCAACTTTTACGTGTACGAACGTCCACACATGCGCGAGTTTATTGAATGGGTGCACACGCGGTTTGAAGTGGGCGTGTGGTCGAGCGCCAACTTTCGAAACACGACGAATTTGGTAGACTACGTGTGGGGCGAGCACAAAAACAAAATCGCATTCGTTTGGGGGCAAGAAAGGTGCTCTGATGTTGGCATCGCGCCCTCATCGACGTCGACGCGCCCAATGTTTCTCAAAGAATTGAAACACGTCTGGAAACTTAAAAGGAACACGGGGCTATCTCACTTCAACAAAACGAATACGCTTTTGATTGACGACTCGCCTTACAAAGCCATTCGAAACCCCGCGCACACCGCCATCCATCCGTGCGGATTCACCACGGACGATCGTGAGTCGGACGATTTGTTGAGTGAACATGGCGCGCTTCGCCAATATCTCGAGCGATTGTCAGACGCAAAATCTGTCCCTGACTTCGTGCAGACCAACCCGTGGAATGGTGGGAAGATCAGCGAGCAGCACCAAAGGCAAATTGCACACGCACACGAAGCTTGCGCAATCGCGACTCAAAAGGCAAAGGCAAAGCTATTTGCTTTCAGGGATCCTTTGGAAATCGATTTGGACGAGGAGCTCGCCGACCCTTTGGAAATCGATTTGGACAATCTCTAGCGTCCACTACAATCTACGAATCTAGCTAGCCCTAAGTAAGTTTTATTTGTGATAGCCTCATCATTAGCTCTTCTTTTGGACGCGTTGGGATCGCACTCGCAGACCAGAAGCGAAGCATCGGTAAGCAGTTTGTCGAAATTGCATACTCGCCGACGCGCACCTCGCGCGGTTTTGGATCGATGGCGAAAGAAAACGCTGATGCGTGCGGTGGGCTCGACGAATCTTCGCCATCGTGATACCGATACTGCTTGCGACACTCGAATATCATCTCATTCAAAGATGTCGCGTACGACACGGCTGTTCGTACCGCCGCGGAATCTTTGCCGCCGAGAACGTTTGAGGCGTGACCGCGCACGACGTGACCGCCCGTGACAGCTCCCAGATCTCTTTCCTCGTCGCTACTCTTTATCAAACGCGACGTCACTCGACCATGCTTTTTCACTATCGCCAGGATCTCGTTCCGAACTTCTAGCGGCGTGAGCGCCATTCCGGCTTCGCCGGTTAGCCAACAGTCGGCTTGAGCCGTGCCGTCGTCTAAAATCACAGAAGCCTCGACTTCGAACACACCCGGCCTCGAAGTTCCACGTGCTGAGGGGCGACACACGTCACATCCAGCCAAAACTGCGGGTAACCTGCGCTTGGTCGCGCCAGTGGCGGGGTTAACGCTCACGTGCATGAGTGATCCGGCGTCGCAACCGCACGCCGGACAGCACCAGCGAACCGTCAACATGGACACCGAAACGACTCGAGCACGCACCGCGAACGTTCGTCTACTGATTACCAGCCGCTCGCCTGAGTTGCGCATTTCTTCGTCAAAGAGTGCACGAATCGACTGCCTCATCGAAATATTCGTCAAAAGTGGCAGGTATTCGGATGTCGACGCGCATCGCTCGTGGATCTCAATCGTCGTCACGCCGGGATTCAGTTTGACGTATATGTTCATTGACGCCGCAGAAAGATGACGCATCGCGCGATGAATCGTAATTTTTGCTCCTATGCCCACTCCGACGGGAAGGCTGAACGCGGACGTCTTACAGTACACGTCGACAACGTCGTGCGTCTCGACGTCTTGAACTTTGAATCTCGGCTCCCAGCCAAACTGTGATTGGGATTCTCTACGATTTTCACTCTCAAACCATTCTTCGGCGACGATGATACACCTAAATGACACAAGTTCTGGTGATGGTTGCCACGAATCTGCACTGCTGAGATGTTTCGCGAAGACTTTGCCCCACACTAGAACATCTCGCACGTCGCGCACTTCGGGCGTCGCCGTCATCTCGTCGTCTTCATCGTCGGGCAACACGAAAGCGTCAACATCTGGACGCTCGTCGACGATAAACGTCGTCGCCCCGGAATTCAGAGTCGGGACGATCGGAATCAAATACGTCGTGCCGTGTCGAAGCAGACAGAACCAACTGTTCTTGGGTCCGAAAGAGACGGCGATTCTGCCGCTGCTTCGAGACTCGTGCGTCGTGTTCACCATGACGCCGTCCAACGTCTTTACGCCCCCTTGCGCCGTATAGACCTGAATGCTCGTACGTTGTTTCACTTCGGACGACGCATCGATTGTGAAAGTCCACGTCGGGGCGACGATAGGATGAGAAAACTTGGAACTGGCGAGTCGCGGCGGGAGCAGCTGCGCGCCCTTCGTCGCCGAATTGACGGCCACGTACATGGTGCCGTGGCTCTCTGATTTGGCGCTCGATGTCGGGTTTTGAATGACGACAATATTATCCGAGTCCACGCATAGACTCACGCGCACCGAAGCGTTGTGATGGTTCAACGCGTCGGCGCGAGAACCGACGTACGCGCCTTCGCACATGATTTCGCACTCCCTGAGCACGACGAGTTTGTTCAACATGCTCGGCGCGGGCGCTCGTTTCAAGACTGATTCGATGCAAAGCTCCACAGCTCCTGATGCGTCGACGACGTGGAGTCGTCCATACATGCAGCGTAATATGCCCATGACGTAACGAGGTGGATCAACCTCGCCCAACCGCCCCGTCGCGCGAATGACGACTTTACCTTCGTTGCGAGTGCTGCCGCGCTTGCACGCGGCGGCGACTTTGTTTTCATTTTTCCACTTCTCAAATACGGCGTCTTTCAACGAGTTTATCGTCGGGACGTCGAAATTACTGATGGACTCCCCGCCCAGTGGCGTCGGAGCGAAAAACTCTCGGTAAACGTCTGCTCGTTCGAACGCCTTCGAGCCCAAGTCGTGCATCGCCAGTAACAGCGGCGCCGCGGTTTGTTCGTCGCTCGCTTCACCCGTCTTCCCGAGCGCGTACTCGGCGCTCGCGACATCGATCAGCCTAGAATCGTTCAGAATATCAAAGTTGGTCTCAAAAACTTCCCGCCATGCCGCGGCGGCTTCGGCGTACACGAAATTCGACTGTTCCACGACGTACTTGAGCACGCGCGAAAACCGATTCGCCTTTTCGTCCGCGTCGTCTGAGTACATCTCGGTCTCTCCTTCCGATGCGTTCTCCGTCGATGTGCGCTTTATCACGATTTGGGTGCGTAAATCAACACCGAGCGTCTCCACGACCCGCTCGTTGTATTCATCGACTCGCCAAACAGGATGCGCGTGCGTTACGACGACGCGCGCGCCGACGCGCAAACCGGAAACGACGATCTTTGAGTCGACGAGAGGAACGTGCGTAAACGTGAGTTTGACGTCCCGTCCTTGAGCGTCACGCAGGATCGCGTACGCACGACTAGTACGAACCGATACGACGTGTCCTTCAAACCTATCCACCGTCGCCCCTGCGCCGCACATGGCGCACGCGCACGCGCAGCGACGCACTCTGCGCTCGCCAAAGGTGAGACTAACCACGTGAAACTCAGCCGTGGCGGAAAATGCGCGTAATTCGTGCGTCGCGTCGCCCTTGAATAACACGACTTTGCGTAAATTTCGCATCTCCACCCTCGAACCGACGCACTGTCTTAATATGCACTCCCATCGCGCCAGAAACTCTCCGTTAAAAATGATCGGAATCTGCGCGCCGGCGTCGTCTTCGTTTCTAAGCGCGCACATGAAGAACGTCGACTCACCGGTGGTGATGATCGGACTCACAGCCTCTAAAATACCTCGATGACACGCCCCTAATTTCCCGTTCAACGCTCGAGCGTCGTTCGCCACGCCATCCTCGTCTTCCAACGGTCCGCAAGCCAAGGACTCCTCGAATCCGTCGTCGTCGTACGCGCGTTCGACGCAGTTCGCCTCGACGACGACGGCGTCTCCATTCCTCGCGTCTGTCACGACGACGAAATCTCGCACGCAAACGACGCGTCCTAAATCATGTGCCTTCACGTCCACGCTCGCCAGGCGCACCTCCGCGCCGCCGTCTTCGTCTTTGTCTTTCGCCGTCCACGTCCACCCCCCGCTCGCGTCGTCTCTTCTTCGCAACCCGAGCGTCGCGCGCATGACGACGCCTTTGACGTCCGCGTTCGAGTTGGCACCGCGCAGTATCTCGCCCACCGTTCGCACGGCGTCGACGTCTCCGCGCGTCTTTCTCGTCGTCGTCGTCGTCGTCGTCGTCGCTTCGTCGTCGCCGCGCCTCCCACATCCGTCGCGTCGTCCGTCGCCTTCGCGCCGTCCCGTCTTTGACGCCCTCGGCGCGTCGTCGACTCGGTCGTCGTCCGCGTCGTCGCGCGGCGGCGGCGTCCCTCGCACCGCGATCGCCATCGCGCGCGCCGTCGCGCGCGCCGTCGTCTGTCGCGTGCCCGGTTTCAAATCGAATCGACCGTCGCCTAAACCCTAAACACCCGGATGTGCGGGCGCGCAATTTGAAATCGACAGACTCGGCGCGCCCGTCGCGGGCCGGCGCGATGCGCGGCCCGCGCGCCGCCGCACTCGAGGACGCGCGCGATCGTCGTCGACGTCGAACGTCGAAGAAAAAGCGAACCTCGAAGCCGCGCGCGATGCTGTGGGTGGATAAACACCGCCCGCACGCCCTGGGCGAGTGCGACGCGATCAACACGGCGCAGGCGAAACATTTGAAGCTGCTGATCGCGAATGGGGACTGCCCGCACTTGTTCTTTTACGGGCCGTCGGGGGCGGGGAAGAAGACGCTCGCGCTCGGGGTTTTACGCGAAATCTTCGGACCGGGCGCGGAGAAGGTGAAGTTGGAGAACAAGACGTGGAAGATTGACCAAAACGATCGAAAGATTGAAGTCGAGTTGGCGATGATGTCGAGCAACCATCACTGCGAGATGAATCCGAGCGATTGCGGGAGCAAGGATCGGTACGTGGTGCAAGAAGTGATCAAAGAAATGGCGCGATCGAGACCGATCGACAGCGATGGGTGCGAGGGGTTTAAGGTTTTAGTGCTCACCGAAGTCGACCGGCTGTCGCGCGAGGCGCAGTATGGCTTGAGACGCACGATGGAAAAGTATAGCGCGTCGTGTCGGTTGTTTCTCATCGCCGAGAGACCGAGTCGAGTGATGGATGCGTTACAATCGCGGTGCTTGCCCGTGCGAGTGCCCGGGCCGAGGGTTGAAGAGATTGAAAATTTGTTACACGACGTGGCGAAGAAGGAAAAGTTGGAGCTGCCTCCAGAGCTCGCGACGCGCGTCGCGACGGCCAGCGGACGGAACATGCGGCGGGCGTTATTGGCTTTGGAGACGTGCAGAGTCAACTCGTACCCGTTCAAACCTACACAAGCGGTGCAGACGACGGATTGGGAGTTGTACATTAACCAGATTGGCGCCGAGATCTTAGCTGAGCAGTCACCGGCGAGGCTGTTGCAAGTGCGAGGACGTCTGTACGAACTCATCGTCAACTGCATTCCGCCCGAAATAATCTTGCAGAACCTCGCCAAGGCTCTGATGCGTCGCGTTGACGTCGAAGTTAAGCATCAAATCGTGTTTTGGGCCGCCCACTTTGATGTTCGCATGCAACGCGGATCCAAAGCCATCATGCACTTGGAAGCGTTCGTCGCGCAATTCATGGCGCTCTACAAGTCGCATTTGATCAAGGCGTTTGGCTAGACGGAAATTCATTAGTTTGTGACAAGGGACGACCATAGCGGATTGGTAATGATATGATTTACAAAATTGTACTCGGTGCACCCGTCGTCGTCGTTTCGTGCGCGCCTCGTTGACCCGCTTCCCGCTCGTCGTTTGTTTTTTGAAAAACGACGGCGCGCTTATGCTCTTCACTTACCCTTTTCGGCATCTCCTAACAGCGGGGAAGTTTCGGAAGTCTCTCCCTTTCTGGCGCGCCCCTGAGTGCAAAGGCCCATGTACACGAAGAGTAACGCGACGCCGATGGCGATGTAGTTGCTGTAGTTGGAGAAATCAAACGAGTGCGCGCCGGCGCTCGCGGCGGCGTTCACCTTCGTGCCGACGGCGAGGACCCAAATGTCCGGCACGTACTTGGCGACCACCTTCGCGGAACCGCCAGCAGCCAATGGAACGGCCCAGTTACACGCGGCCGAGGCCGTGTCCGCACACTCAGTGACTCCGCCGGCGACGAAGATGGCGAAGGAGGCGCCGACGGCGACCAACGCGCCGCCGACGAAGGCAAACAAAATCCCAAGCTTGTCCATGAGAAACGGCGTCACCAAATAAAGACCACCGATAGCGCCGACAACGTTGATCACGATCGTCGCCGAGATGGGCACGTCGTCAACGATGTGGTTCGTGACCGAAGAGATACCGACGGCGCACATCAAACCGACGACGACGCCGAACAACTTGTAGACGTTCGCCGCCACGCTCATCAAAATCAACGCCACGACGGCGGCGCTGCCGTAGTTGACGTAATCGTTGTCCGGAATCGTCACCGAGTCGCCGAGCACGTTCGGTACGAGATCTCGCAACAGATCGATCGCCATCAAACCGAGCCACACGCCGAAGCCCGCGACGAGGGCGAGCGTCAACTTTTGGTGGTGCTTCCGTCCCGCCAACGCGAGCGCGATGCCGACCGGAAGCGCGGCGACGCCGATCGTGGTCTCGATCGCGCGGCTCTCAAAGTATTCCTTCACCAACGCCGCTCGCGTGACGTTCGTCGCCCACGACGCCGCGGCGTCGGACGCATCGCTCAGCGCCTGGGTGTTGACACCGGCGTCCGCGTTCGCGAAGGCGTCGGGCGCGGCGTCCGCGTTCGCGTTCGCGGCGTCACCGCCGCCCGGCGCGTCTTGTCCGATCGCCGCCGCGCGCTCGGCGCGGTGTCGCGGTAACGATCGGCTCGGCATCGTCGCAGAGTGGAGCCGACTGTTTGGTGTTCGCCGCCCCGGCGCGCGGGCGGTCGGTCGGGCGACGACCTCGACGACCGTCGTCACGACGCGGCGCTCGACGCGAGATCGACCGAAGCGATGACGGACGCGATGGAGGGCGTCGAAGCCGCGGCCGCGGCGTCGATGGCGGCCGCGCGGGCGGTGAGCGCGCGCGTCGGCGGCGCGAACGCGAACGCGAACGCGGACGCGAGCGCGAATGCGGCGAACGGCGATGACGCGCGCGCGACGACGGACGATCGCATGGACGACGGCGAGGGCGAACGATCGAGGCGAGGACGAGGCTCGCGCGCGCGGCGACGGGGCGACGAAGAGAGCGGCGAAGGCGGGAACCGAGGACGGGTGTCGGTGTTGGATCGATTGGGGAAGACGAATCAGAATCAACCGTCGAGACGAGGGAACGACCGAGGAGGTGGGACGTTCAAGCGACGAGGCGAAGATTCCAGGCAAAGAAGAGACCGTCGCGATGATATCGATCGACGATACCGCGATGACGACCGACGGGGCTATCGCGGACCGCCGCGCGGACCGCCGCCGCTTCCTCGCGGACCGCCGCCGGGACCGTGCCGGATTGAAAAGCGAGAAGCAGACGGCGTCGTCATCGCGCGCGCGTTCGGCGCAGAGATCATTCAAGTGTCACCCACGGGAGAGATGTGTTTGCGCCGTCCGACGGACGCCGCGAGCGATGGACCGCGTTGCGATACTGAGGTGCTGAACGCGTTCAACTCGTGCTTGAATAAGTTTGGATTCAAGGTTTCGGCGTCACCCGCCGATCAAACGCAGTGGAGTTTATCGGACGGTAAACGCCTCTCGAGATTTGTGGACGGTGTCATCGTGCCCGCGCCGGTACCACCGGGCCCAGGGCGTGGACTGGCGATGATGCTGACGGCGCCCGTGGGCGGCGGTCGAGGCAGCGGTCGAGGCGGGTTTTCGCGCGGTGGTCGCGGCGGTCGCGGTGGGATGATGATGATGTTCTGAATGTCCTGAATGTCCAGATGTTGTTTCATAACTTATTCTAGCGTCGTTAATCAATAATCAATGTTGCGTCGTAGACGTCGTGTGTATTTCTTTGAACGCGCGCGCGAACCACCGCTTCGCCGTCATGTATCCTCGTCCTCTTCGTACTCGAACACTCCCAAGGTGTCCATGGCATCTCTCATCGCTATTTTCGCTAAAGCCATCTGTATGCGCGACCCTGGATCGAGTCCGATCGCGCTCGTCATCGTTCTCACGCCTCGTCTCGCGACGTCCTCCGCCTCGCCTCGCCCGCGCGACGACGACCCGCCGCCGTAACCGCCTCGTCTGCCGCCACCGCCCGCGCCACCGCCGCCCGCGCCTCCTCGCGTTCCGCTCAAAAACTCTTCCAAAGCCGTCGACGCGCGTCCGTTTCCCGCGGACGTCGTCGACGCCGCGCTCCGCCCGCTCGCGACGACGCCGCGCGTCGCGCCTCGCGCGGGCGCCGTCGTCGCGCGCGTCGTCGCGCGCGTCGTCGCCGCCCCCCCCGCGCCGGCGCGCGACGCGGACGTCGCGACGACCATCGATCGTCGCGCCAGCGCGCGCGCGCGCGTCGCCCACGCCGACATCGGCCGCGGCACCGACGAGCCGTCGTCGTCGTCGGTCGAGTCGTTCGAGTCGTCGTGTCGCGCGGAAACGCGCGGAAAGGCGCGCGCGTGTCCGCGCGGCCTCGGGGTTTAGGGTGTGTATCGACGGTACACCGATATGGACGTTTCACGCGCTTGAATGCGAGAGAAACGTCGCATTTAATTTAATTTCACGATCGATCGCGCGCCCCGCGACGCCCGCCCGCGACGCGCGCGCGCGTCCGTCTTTTCGTGACGCGCTCGAGATGGTCAAGTTCCTCAAGGTACGTCGCGGACGATGCGGGACGATGCAAACGCATTCGTTACGCGCGCGCGTCGTTCGGGCGCACGCCGCGCGCGCGCGGACGGCGCCGACGCCGCGCGCGCGCGATCCGCGCCAGACCCTGAACGACGGGGACGCGCGCGAACGATCTTGGGACGACGCGCGCGCGGCGCGGCGCGCATCGATGCGGTCGACGCGAACGATGACTGACGCGGTTTTAATCGTATTCGCGCGCAGCCCGGTAAGGTTGTTGTCGTGCTTCAAGGCCGCTATGCGGGTAAGAAGGCTGTGATTGTGAAGAATGTGGACGATGGGTCTTCGGCTCATCCCTACGGGCACGCGCTCGTGTGCGGTCTGTCCACGATCCCGCGCAAGGTACGTTTCGATCGCGAGCGTTATTTTCGATCGAACCCCGGCGCGACGAGCGCTCGAACGCGTTCGCGACGCGCTCAGGACGACGCGCGAGAACGTTGCATCCTCTGGTGAAAGCCCTAGACCTTTGGCGAGAGCCCGCGACGAGCTTGAAGACGAAAGACACTGACGAATTTTCGCATCTCCACGCGCGATTAAACACGCACAGGTGACGAAGAAGATGGATGAAAAGAAGCAAGCCAAGCGCTCGCGATGCAAGACGTTCATCAAGAACGTCAACTACTCTCACCTCATGCCGACGCGTTACACGCTCGACGTCGACCTCAAGAATGTCGTCACGTCCGACGCGTTGGACAACGCCACCAAGAAGGTTGCGGCGCAAAAGGAGGCGAAGAAGCTTCTCGAGGAGCGATTCAAGACTGGCAAGTCTCGTTGGTTCTTCACCCGTCTTGCCTTTTAAGCGTCGTGCGTCGGAGGAAGGCAATAGGCGAGAACTTAGACTTGGATGTTTGGTGAACACGATCATTAGCGGAGAAATTGGTCTCTCTCGTGTGTGATGCGCGCAACTAGATACACATTTAATGTTTTAATGCCACATCAACACGTGAAAATCAAGATGTCGCGCGTATTGCCGCCGCAGAGTAGTTTTCAGCCCGCGACTGTCCGCGCGAGGTCGACTGGGGCGTGGGCGACTCGTCGTTTTGTCTACGAGTTTTTTAGCTTCGTTTCACAAACACACTAACACCGCAACGCACGCGCATGCGGTCTCAAAAGTAACTATTCACGATAGGGAAACACGGGTAACACACAATTAAGCAACGTCTGGATTCGTCCAGAGTAAAGAATAAATTTTTACGCGGTGGCGACGCGATGGAGCATCTTGAAGTTGTCGGCGATGATCTCCGTGCTCGGAGACGAGCGGTACGTGACACCGTTTGCCTTGGCCCACGCCTTCAGTAGCGGGCGAAGTTTATGGTAGTTGTAACGCGGCATCGTGGGGAACAAGTGATGCTCCAACTGCGTATCCATTCCGCCCCAAATCCACGTTTCCAAGCCGCCGAAGACGCACTCGGCGTCGCGCGTCGAGCGGAATTGCCCTTCCACGTACTCTGGATTCTCACCAAACTCCATGATTTCTTCGCTCTGGTGCGTCGCACTCACGAGAGCGCCGACGAGGAAACCACTGAGCGTGATAGAGCCGACAGCCACCTGCCACGGCATCATCGTCGCCAAGAAGAGATAGTTTGCCCCGATGAAGGCGAGCTCTTTGTAATCCCTCTTCTTCCACGCGGTTTGAACCGAGTGGAATCGCCAGAGCCAAAACATAATGGATAGCAGTGGGTAGCCGTAGATGTGCTGGAACTTGCGCATGGGGTGATCCGGTCGGCCGGACTCTTGCGGCGAGCGCAAGAAGAAGAACGGCTCCATCATGACGTCGTTGTCGAGGTGCTCTTCATTCGTAAACGAGTGGTGCATCGAGTGCTTTTGCATCCACCACTCCACACTGTGGCCATTCAAAATAGTCGGCATGTAGCGCATCAACGAGCACCACGGCCCACGTCCGTGGACGTAGTCGTGACCCAACCAACCCGCTTGTTCCATCCCGAGTCCGAGCAAAATAGTCGCCCAGACGGGGTGCGAATACGCGAGGGCGGTTCCGCTCACGTACAGAGCGACGACTTGGAAGAGCGCCCAAGCTTCTTTGAGCGGTTGGCGCTTGAAGAATCCGTCCTCCGCGAGCTTGTCGCGCAATTCACCGAACGCCATGCTCACCGCGTACGATTTCTCATCCGGAAGGCGAGACTTGTCCGCCGGCGGGTCGCAGCGCGGAAGCTTCTTCAACCTTTGCACGGCCAAATCCGAGCCGTTGGGGCCGTACGAATGCAGCGCGTAGAACACGTCCGTGGCGTCGCGTCCATCGAAAAAGTACAGCCACCGTTCGCCGCCCGGATGCGCCTTGGCCCACCCCCGACAGTCGTACCACTCGTCTCCGATTTTCACGCGAATCGGTTCATTCTTATCCCTCCCCTCCGGCGCGTCGTACGTCGGCACCGCGAGCGGATTCGCCACCGCCCCGATCGTCTGCGCGCTTCTCCGTCTCTTCCCATCGACCGCGCTCGCGCGCTCGCGCGTCACCGCCAGCGCGCCTCGCGCGCGCCCGTCCCGCGCGCGCCCCGTCGACGTCGGCGCCGCGCGCACCGCGACGTCGGCGCGCGCGAACACGCGCGCGCGACGCGCCGATCGCGCGCCCGCGGGCGCGGTCGCGCGCGCGTTCGTGAGCATGTGCGTCGCGTTCGCCGCGCCGACCATCGGAAGCGCGCGACGACGCGCAGAGTGCGGACGCGCGCGGTTCGCGCAACGTCACGACGGCGTCGGCGCGTCGGCGCGGTCGGACAGTCGGACGCGTGCGGATGACATCGAACCGTCGAATCGCGCGCGATCGATCGCGCGTCGATCGAAAGCGTCGATCGATCGACGCCCGGTCGATCGCCGATCGCCGATCGCCGATCGCCGATCGCCGATCGCCAATCGTCGCGTCTTCTCGCCCCGCCCGCGCGCCGCAGAAGAAGACGCCGCCTCGACGCGCCCGCGACGCGACGATGGCG
>Ga0255765_1005270_pt1 | contig 12317 bp, 9 predicted proteins | sample 041ome_8_FD_179965 | JGI IMG/M metagenome (GOLD analysis project Ga0255765, IMG submission 179965) | Coastal salt marsh microbial communities from the Groves Creek Marsh, Skidaway Island, Georgia - 041407BS metaG (version 2) | ecosystem: Environmental > Aquatic > Marine > Intertidal zone > Salt...
TGGATGACCCCATTGATTCCCCAGATATTATCGAAAAAGAGAAAGCCGGCGACTATGGCTGTGCTGAGCAGAAGTTGGCCTGCCCAGAGTAGCTCGAACAGCAGTGCCTCCATATCCTGCAGGGGAGGAAGTTTGCTAAGCAGTCCGCCCGGGTGATGATGTTTTAATCGGTTGTTCTGATAAGCAAGCAGCAGCGCCTGCAGAGCAGCAATGGTTATTACGCTGTAAGCGAGTATGGAAAGCAGCACGTGGCTTGCTGAACCGCTGTCGAGCTGCGTGGGAGGGAACTGGCTACTGATATTCATCGACATGACGATCGATACGATAGCGAGCGGGAAAAGCGCTAGAAAGAGGTTGTCGAGCGGCTTTCGAAGGCTGCTAAAAAGGACAAGCAGTGAGATGACCGCGCTGATAAGTGTACTAATCTCGACAAGGCCAAAATGCCATCCGCCGGGTGCATGCAATAGGGCGAATGCGCTTGTCGCATGAGCCGTGGCAGCAATAAAGCCGCAGCCGAGCATAATTGATCGGCGCTTATCTCGGCGCATCCCTGTTACCTGCAGCACAATGCTTGCTAGGTAGAAGAGGATCGCGATTGCGCCAGCGGTTTGTTGCATGTTTTTCGGGCCATTCCGTCGCTTTAATGCGACTAATACGTGTGGGTTGGAAAGTGTCGCACATGTGTCAAGGGCGTTGAAGCAGTTTTTGAGCGTCATTTTGCCGCGCATCTGCGCTATACTTGGGTCTCGATCGAGTACGGCTCGACATTTTTAATCACCCGCTAGTCGGGCAATGACAGTATTAGGTGGTAATTCACAGGTGTTCGATACCCTTAGCGAAAGACTCTCAGGCACATTCCGCAAGCTTACTGGTAAGGCGGTGCTGTCAGAGGAAAACATTCAGGACGCGCTGCGCGAGGTGCGGCGTGCGTTGCTCGAGGCAGACGTAGCGCTTGCCGTGGTCAAAGACTTTACCGATCGCGTGAGTCTGCGTGCGGTAGGCCAGGAGGTCAGTAAGAGTCTGAGTCCTGGTCAGGCCTTTATTAAAGTAGTTCAAGCTGAGCTTGAAGCCGTTATGGGTAATGCCAATAGCGAGCTCGATCTGAAAGCCGCCCCACCTGCGGTTATCCTGATGGCAGGTCTGCAAGGGGCAGGTAAAACAACATCGGTAGGAAAGCTTTCGCGCTACCTCAAGCAGACTGTCAAAAAGTCGGTCATGGTTGTGAGTGCTGACGTCTATCGACCTGCGGCGATAAAGCAGTTGCAGACGCTCGCCGCAGAGGTCGAGGTTGAGTTTTTCGAAAGCAATGAGCAGCAGAAGCCGCGAGATATCGCTGCGGCAGCGTTAGCAGAGGCTAAGCGCAAATTTATCGACGTGCTCATTGTCGATACCGCAGGTAGGCTCGCCGTCGATACCGAGATGATGACCGAAATTGGCGACCTGCATGCGTTGCTAAAGCCTGTCGAAACTCTATTTGTTGTCGATGCGATGACCGGTCAAGACGCCGCCACCACTGCGAAGGCCTTTAATGACGCGCTGCCGCTGACCGGCGTGATTTTGACTAAGGCAGACGGCGATGCAAGAGGCGGAGCGGCGCTGTCGGTGCGCCATATTACTGGCAAACCGATTAAGTTTATTGGTATGGGTGAGAAGAGCGATGCTCTCGAGCCTTTTTACCCCGACCGGATCGCCTCGCGCATCCTTGGCATGGGCGATGTCCTTTCATTAATAGAAGAAGCTGAGCGCAAGGTCGATAAGGCGCAGGCGGAGAAGCTCGCCAATAAAATTAAGAAAGGTAAGGGTTTCGATCTCGAGGACTTTCGCGAGCAGCTCAAGCAAATGCAGAATATGGGCGGCGTGGCGAGCATTATGGATAAAATGCCGGGTATGGGCGCCTTGCCGCCGGGTGCAGCCAAGATGGTGGATGACTCTAAATTTAAGCGCATGGAATCGATCATTAACTCGATGACACCACGTGAGCGCCGTAATCCTGATGCGTTAAACGGGTCACGTAAGCGCCGTATCACCCAGGGGTCAGGCACGCAGATACAAGACCTCAATCAATTGCTCAAGCAGCACAAACAGATGCAGAAAGTGATGAAAAAGATGAAAGGCGGCAACATGGCAAACATGATGCGCGGCCTAGGCGGCATGCGCGGCGCAGGCGGCATGGGTGGGCCGGGCGGTAATTTCCCGCGATTCTGACTGCTCTGCGTTCGATTTACGCAATCGTCTTTTTGCCTGTGCAATCGGATTGTGCACAGGGGCTGCGAAAGAGGAGTGGTCTCTAATTGGACTCGTGATACTCGCTTCCAATCTCCAGATATTTAACATAGAATACCCGCCCTTTTATCCAGGCCGGATATTTCGCGCGCTGTTCATAAGAAATGGCAGGTGCAGGATAACGGTTCGTCGACGTAAGTCGCGGATTTAATAGAATATTAGCTAAGTAAACTTATAAGTAAACCTAACAGGAATTAAGTATGGTCACGATTCGACTATCTCGTGGTGGCGCTAAGAAACGTCCTTTCTACCACATCACGGTTACTGATAGCCGCTCATCGCGCGATGGCCGCTTCATTGAGCGCATCGGTTTCTTCAACCCGCGTGCGACTGGCGGCGAAGAGCGTTTGCGTCTAGATCAAGAGCGCATGGATTACTGGCGTTCGCAGGGTGCTCAGATGAGTCCTCGCGTCGTCACACTTGCTCGTGATGCTGCAAAAGCGCCAAGCACTGAGGCGTAAATCCTGAGCTTGAATGGTTCGCCTGCTAATGAAGCTTCGAATGAAGCTTCTTACGAGGGTTCGAATAACGATTCGAACGACGCTTGGGTTGTTCTTGGCAAAGTCGGCAAAGTTCACGGAATCAAGGGGTGGGTGCGGGTCATCTCGTTTACCGAGACCCCTGACGGAATCCTTGATTATCCGGTGCTCCGAGCAGATTTCGATGCCAGCGTAGCTCCAACTTCGGCCACGCGGCAGTTAGAAATCGATGACTACAAGCAGCAACCGAAGGGATTGATTGCCCACTTTAAGGGTATCGACAATCCAGAGGAAGCTAGGCTGCTCAACGGCGCCACTTTGTCGGTCGAAAGAAAGGCGCTGCCGCCGTTAGAGAGCGACGAATATTACTGGTATCAGCTCGAAGGGCTGACGGTAATAAATCAGCACGAAGAATGCTTCGGCATCATTAAATCGATGCTCGAGACGGGTGCTAACGACGTCATGGTCGTTAAGGCAACGCAGGAGAGCATTGACGACCGAGAACGACTTATTCCGTATCTGAGTGATTCGGTGGTGCTGAAAGTTGATCTCGACGAGCGCGTCATTCGCGTCGATTGGGACGCAGACTTTCTCGCATAGTTCGGGTTGGCATAGTTCGGGTTGTTTGAATCAAGGCGACACAAAGACAGTATGTCGAGAACGCGGGCGTTCCAAACGCGGGCGTTCTAAATAGAATAAAAGTTATAAAGAGAGCAAAGAGAGCAAAGAGATCAAAGAGATCAAGAGATGAAAATTGGCTTGATCACACTGCTCCCCGAAATGTTCGCAGCTCTAAGCGACTACGGGATCTGCGGCCGAGCAATCCGTGACGGCATCGTAGAACTTAATTTGGTTAACCCGCGTGACTTCACCGCGGATAAGCATAGAACGGTGGACGACAAGCCTTTTGGCGGTGGTCCGGGAATGCTTATGAAAACCGAGCCTCTCGTGGCTGCGATAAGAGCAACGAAAGAGGCATTAACCGAGCGCTCAGGCAGCGTGCCGAAGGTGGTTTACCTTTCGCCGCAGGGAGTTAAGGTTAATCAAGAGAAAGTGGTTATTGAGGCGCAAGCAGAATCACTGATTCTCCTTTGTGGCCGATACCAAGGCATCGATCAGCGCGTGCTAGAAAGCGAGATCGACGAAGAATGGTCGTTAGGTGACTTTGTGATCAGCGGAGGCGAGTTTGCCGCTATGGCAATAGTCGACGCGATGATTCGCCGCCAAGCTGGCGCGCTAGGTGATAGCGAATCGGCGATGCAAGACAGTTTTGAAGAAGGCCTGCTACATTGCCCCGAGTACACGCGGCCGCAGAGCTTTGAAGGACATGACGTGCCAAGCGTCTTGCTCAGTGGAGACCATGCCGCAATAAAGCGCTGGCGCCACAAGCAGGCTTTAGGAACGACATGGCGTAAACGCCCCGATTTGCTAGACGCGAGGGAGTTAACGTCGGAGCAGAACGATCTGCTCAAAGAATACCAGAAAGAACACGGCGACCAGTAGATTTGGCGTCTTATAGCAAAACCAAACATGACACAGAATAATCCTCAGGCGTGAGCCGCGGGGCCCAGAGAGTTTAGGAGCAGGCACGATGAGCAAGAACAAAATCATTCAGCAGATCGAACAGTCACAGATGGCTCGCGAATTACCAGACTTCGGTCCTGGTGACACAATCATCGTGCAGGTAAAGATCAAGGAAGGCGAGCGCGAGCGTCTCCAAGCATTCGAAGGCGTAGTGATTGGCCGTCGTAGCCGCGGACTCAACTCTGCTTTTACCGTGCGTAAGATTTCACACGGTGTTGGCGTTGAGCGTACTTTCCAAGAGTACAGTAAGCAGGTCGATAGCGTGATTGTTAAGCGTCGTGGTGACGTTCGCCAAGCTAAACTCTACTACCTTCGTGACCTCGCTGGCCGTAAGGCGCGCATCACCGAGAAGCTTGAAAAGAAAGCATAAGCTTCTTTTGCAGCAAGCAGCCTAGCTCTCGTTCCAGCAGCTAAGCGCATTGATCAAGCCGGCTATTGCCGGCTTTTTCGTTTGTGCCGCGGATCGATGCAACAAGGAGCAGCCAAAGCCTTCAGCGATTGAGCCTTGTGCGTCCAAATGCTATAAATCAACTCCTCGATAGCGGTCAACGATTGGCCAGGAGTAAGGACATGACAGTTTCAACAGCTACCCTTCGACGTGCACTTCGTGCGGCGACAAAACCGCTGCACTCGAGTATACCTAAGCGCTGGATTACAGCCGTTTTTGCCGTCGCTTTGGCTTTCGGTATTGGGCAGGTGAATGCGCAGCAATCCCTACGAGACAAGCTTTCGGCTGCGATCGAGACGGCCTCAGGTAATCAGCTCAAAATCATCAATTTAAAAAAGACGGTCCTGCCAACAATTTATGAAGTGCAGCTCAGTACCGGCGAGATTCTCTATAGCGATATCTCAGGCGATTATTTATTTGCAGGAGATATGTACAGAACCAGCTCAACTGGCCTGATTAATCTTTCGGCAACGTCGAGGCAGGGCGCCAATCTTGAGAAACTTAATCAGATCGCCGAAAGCGAGATGATTATTTTTGAGCCTGAGGAGGTCAAAGCAACGCTCACGGTGTTTACCGATGTTGATTGCACTTACTGCCGCAAGTTACACGGAGAACTCGACCAGCTGTTGGCCTATGGTATTCGTGTTAGATATCTCGCTTACCCGCGAGGCGGCGCTGACTCTCCTGCCTTTCCTAAGATGGTGTCTGTCTGGTGTTCAAGCGACCGTCATAAGTCATTTAATCAGGCGAAGAATGGGCAAAACTTACCTGCTGCAGACTGCGAAACGCCGATACTCGAGCACTACGCGCTTGGCAATGAATTCGGTGTAAACGGTACGCCTGCTTTAGTTTTTCCAGACGGAAGACTTGTCCCTGGTTACATTGAGGCGACTCGCCTAGCAGGCATGTTAGGCGTACTCTGATAGGGTTTAATTAACATTCTAATTGCATCCTAATTGCATCCTAATTCTTCAATTCCAGTATAATTCGAGGCTACGCGCGAGCGCGCGTCTTCTTCTTACGAGGCTATGCGTTGAACTCTGACAAATCTAAAACACTGAAAGTGGGCATCTGCGGCTATGGCACTGTGGGCAGCGGTACGCTCGCTTTGCTACAAGGCAATGCCAAAGAAATTACGCGTAAGACAGGCGTCGAAATCGAGGTCTACCGGGTTGCCTCGCGTAGCCTGCAGGTCGATATAGCCGGAGTAACGCATTCGGGCACAGACCCCTTCGAGGTCGCAAATGATCCTGATGTCGACGTTGTTGTTGAAGCTATGGGCGGCTTTGATCCGGCTTATGACGTGGTGCATAAAGCGCTCGAAAACGGCAAACACGTTGTCACCGCAAACAAAGCATTAATCGCCGAGAGAGGAGCTGCGCTCATCGAGCTAGCCGAGCAGAACGACGTCACGCTCGCCTATGAGAGCGCGGTGGCAGGCGGTATTCCGATCATAAAAGCGCTGCGCGAGGGTCTTGCTGCAAACAGAATTGACTGGCTAGCGGGCATCATCAATGGCACTGGCAATTTCATACTCTCCGAGATGATGGATAAGCAGAGAGAGTTCGCCGATGTGTTAGAAGAGGCGCAAGCACTTGGCTATGCCGAGGCCGATCCTACCTTCGACGTCGAAGGGATTGATGCGGCGCATAAGCTAACTATTATGGCGTCAATAGCGTTTGGCATGCCGCTGGCGTTTGACAAGACTTATACCGAAGGCATTAGCGCGCTGACCCCAGGGGACATAGGCTACGCCAAAGAGCTTGGTTATCACATTAAGCATCTAGGTATTGCTCGGCTCGAAAACGGGTGGGTACAAACACGCGTCCATCCTACGCTGATTTCAACGAAGCAACTGCTTGCGCATGTTCATGGTGTAGGTAACGCCGTCGTTGTTCACGGGCATGCGGTAGGGAGCACGCTTTATAATGGCCCAGGTGCTGGCGCCGAGGCGACTGCCTCATCGGTGGTAGCCGATATTATCGATATCGCGCGTGCGAAAGCGCAGGGGCTCTCGAAGCCAAGCGTGCCTATTCTCGGTTTTGAAACACTACGGACCGATTTTAAGGCGATGACTATCGATGAGATAGAAACAGAATATTATTTACGCATTACCGCACAAGATGTCGTTGGCGTGATGGCCAATGTCGCCTCAGAATTAGAGCGCCACGGTATTGGTATCGATGCGCTTATACAAAAAGAGAGCGACGGGAAAAATGTACCGATCGTTATATTAACCGACAAGGCGCGCGAAGGTGAGCTCAATCAAGCAATCGCAGCGATCGAGAAACTTGCCAGTGTCACCGCGCCGGTAATGCGCATTCGAGTCGAGAGCTTCGGCGAATAAAGGAATTAAACGTGAAATACGAAAGCACGCGTGGCGGTTGCCCCCAGCAGAATTTTGAGCAGGTATTGCTTACCGGTTTGGCGCCGGATGGGGGACTCTATGTGCCTACCGAGCTCCCGCATTTTTCAACCGAAGAGATCGGGTCGTGGCGAGAGTTAAGCTACCCAGACCTCGCCATGAAGGTTATAACGCCCTTTATCGGTGATGAAATTCCTACGGCCGATTTGCGCAATATCATCGAAGACAGCTATGCGGCGTTTAACCACCCTGAGGTCGCTGCGCTTGAGTCTTTGGGCAACGAAGAGTACGTGCTTGAACTTTTTCATGGGCCTACACTCGCGTTCAAAGACTTTGCGCTACAAGTGCTCGGGCGTCTCCTAGACTATGTTCTTTCTAAACGTGATCAGCGTGTGGTTATCCTCGGCGCAACGTCGGGGGACACGGGTTCTGCGGCGCTTGAGGGCTGCCGCCATTCCGACAGAGTCGATATTTTTATTCTTCACCCACACAACCGGGTTTCGGATGTGCAGCGCAAGCAAATGACGACGGTGACGGGTAATAACGTGTTCAATCTTGCGGTCGAAGGTAATTTCGACGATTGCCAGCGCATCGTAAAGGCAGCCTTCGCCGATCAGAGCTTCCTTGAGGATGATCGTCAACTAGTCGCGGTAAATTCGATTAACTGGGCGCGCATTCTCATGCAGGTTGTCTATTATTTTTCGGCGTCGCTGCGGCTCGGAGGACCTGATCGTAAGGTGTCATTTTCGGTGCCAACGGGCAACTTCGGCGATATCTATGCCGGCTATCTTGCTAAGAAGATGGGGCTGCCGATAGACCAGTTAATCGTTGCCACAAACAAAAACGACATACTGCACCGCTTCATTGCGAATAACGACTATTCGGTCTCCGAACTAGCAAAGACGCATTCGCCCAGCATGGATATTCTCGTCTCGAGTAACTTCGAGCGTTTCCTCTTCGATGTATTCGATCGCGAAGGCGCGGCGGTTGCTGATCTAATGGCTAAATTTGGCAAAGAACTACGCAGCGTGTCAGACGCGCATTGGCAGCGGGTGTCCGCTATTTTCGACAGTGCTGCGATAGACGATGAGACGACCTGTGCGGTTATTGCGTCGGTAAACGCAGAATCAGGCATGTTGCTCGATCCCCATTCGGCTATAGGCGTCGAAGCGGCCCGTCGCTGCCGCCGCGATCCCTCTGTGCCGATGGTGACGTTGGCAACAGCCCATCCTGCAAAATTTGGTGATGCAATTACGGCAGCGGGACTCGCGTCGCCAGAATTACCCGCACACCTATCGGATCTCTTCGACCGCGAAGAGCACTTTAGCGTTGTCGCCAACGACCTGCATGCTGTGACTGATTATGTCAAAGCGCACGCGCGGCGCTAGGGGATGCCAATACAGCTTATTACCCGTACGCCTGGCGATCTAGTCCTTCCCGAATCATTGCCGCCGCTGGTGCGCCGAATTTATAGTCAGCGACCTCTGGCGGCACTCACAGAGCTTGAACTGACACTCTCCCAACTTATCCCCCCCGCAAGGCTTAAGGGCATCGATGCGGCAGTCGACCTGTTGGAAGCTGCGCTTAAAGAGGGTGAGAGACTTCTCATTGTGGCCGATTTCGACGCCGATGGGGCGACCAGCTGCGCGCTCGCGCTGACTGTCCTGCGCGCCTTTGGCTGTGCGCATGTCGATTATATTGTTCCCAATCGATTCGAATACGGCTATGGCTTAACGCCCGAAATCGTTGAGCTTGCGAAGGGTAAAAATCCTGATCTCATCATAACCGTCGACAACGGCATTTCAAGCATTGAGGGCATCGAGTCTGCACGCGCTGCAGGTATTAAAACCCTCGTCACCGATCATCACCTCCCGGGCCGCGAATTGCCCGCGGCCGATGCTATCGTCAACCCTAATCAGCCGGGGTGTGAGTTCCCGAGTAAAAGCATCGCAGGCGTGGGGGTCATCTTTTACGTCATGCTCGCTCTGAGAAGTCGGCTTCGCGATAACGGGTGGTTTACCAGCAAGGGTATTCCCGAGCCTAATCTGGCCGAACAGCTCGATCTTGTAGCCCTAGGTACTGTCGCCGACGTGGTTGCGCTCGACCATAATAATCGTATTTTAGTCAGCGAAGGGATTAAGCGGATTCGAGCGGGGAGGGCGCGTCCCGGGATTCTGAGTCTGTTGACCCTCGCCAAACGCAATTTTTCCACCTTAGCTGCCAGTGATTTGGGCTTTGCCGTGGGGCCGAGGCTCAACGCCGCAGGACGCCTCGACGACATGTCGACAGGAATCGAATGTCTTCTCACGCAGTCGGAGTACGAAGCGCATGAATACGCGCTAGAGCTCGATGGCATGAACAAAGATCGCCGTGACATCGAGGCAGGCATGCGAGAGCAGGCTTTTGCGCTCGTTGATCAGTTGGCGTTCGACGCCGATGACTTGCCTGCGGGTCTTAGTCTGTTCGATGAGCGCTGGCATCAGGGCGTTGTTGGCATTGTTGCATCACGGATCAAAGAGCGCTGCCACCGACCGGTCATCGCCTTCGCGCTCGCGGATGCCGATGATCCCGAGTCCGAGCTCAAAGGCTCGGCGCGCTCGATTCCTGGGTTCCACATTCGCGATGCGCTCGATGCTGTTGCTGCGGCGAATCCCGGTCTCGTGACCAAATTCGGCGGCCATGCGATGGCGGCGGGCCTGAGTCTGTCGCGCGCCAACTTTGACGCCTTTGCCCAGGCGTTCGCGGCCGAGGCGACTCGTGTCTTAAGTCCAGAATTGCTGCAGGCAACTATTGTCAGTGATGGCGAACTCTCTGCAGAGGAACTTACGCTCGGGTGTGCGGCAGATCTCGCTGCGGCAGGACCTTGGGGGCAGGCGTTTCCTGAGCCGACTTTCCACGGACGATTTAAGCTTCAGCAGCAACGCCGTCTCGGCGAGAACCACCTTAAGATGGTGTTGAGTCCGCTCGGTGATGACGGATTTCTCGTCGATGCCATTGCTTTTGGCGTGAGCGAAGCTGACTGGCCTGCGTCCTCTGCGACCGAAATCGAGCTGGCCTATAGGCTCAATATTAACGAGTTCAGAGGCGCAAGGACGTTGCAGCTCATGGTCGAACATCTGCTGGGTAGTCACTAGGTCGTCGTGTGAGGCGACGCTTATTCTGACACCAAGTGCTGCCTTGGCCGAGGAGGCTGATGCGAATCGATTATAGGTCTACAATGACAGCATTGGGCGTATTTGTTACCTTCTGTCTCTTACTCGCCCGCAAACTCAATGGTGGCGCTTGCCGATGACTACTGCGCAAGCAGCGCGTCGGGCTATGTGGCTAACTCTGCGCCTAACTCTGCGTCGATAAGCGGCGAAGTGTCTCTCTAGCAATGGAATAATGCATGTTAACTAAGTCTTATAAGCTGTTGTTATTGATCGTTTTAAGCTTAAGCTCGTTCTCGACTTTTGGGCAGGTTCACCGTACCGATCAGATCGAAGTCGAGCTGCTGTCAGAGACCACTAACGTGGTGCCCGGCGAGACTCTTTGGCTTGCGATCCGCCTCAAGCCTATTGAGCACTGGCACACTTATTGGAAATTTGGCGGCGACAGCGGCGAGGCTACGAGCACAAGCGAGTGGCGTTTGCCCTCTGGCGCGAGCGCCGGCGAGATTGAATGGCCAATCCCTGAGTGGACGCCGTTCCCCGGCAGCGACCTTGTGACCTTCACCTACGAGCGCGAAGTTTATTTGCCTCTCCCAATTACCATTCCAGCCGACTACGCTGACTCATCATTTAATCTCGCGACCCAAATCGATTGGCAGGTGTGCGATGAAATCTGTATCCCGGGCGCAGCCGAGTTCTCGCTCACGCTTCCCGTTGCCTCGCAGCTTACAGCGGATCCGCGCTGGATAGACGGCTTTGCAGAGGCGCGCGCGAACACGCCGCTGAAGCGCGACGAGCATCAATTGGCCGCTACATTCAATGCGCACGGCGGCGAGATTAATGTCATGGTGCAGGCGCCCGATGCGCGCTTCGCCGACGCTGACGAAGCATGGTTTTTTCCACAGCAGCGCCGGGTAATGAAATACGCCCCAGTGCGCAAGGTCATGATAGACGGTGACCGTGTTCAAATCAGCACCCAGCAGCATCGCCGTTTCGAACCCCAGCAGGGCGAACTCGAAGGCATGCTCGCATTTGTCGATAACGAGGGGCAGCTGCACGGCTATGACCTGCTCGCACAGCGCACTGCCATCGCTTGGGATAACAGCATTGAGGTTGAGCTGTTAAGTGAATCGACAACACTGGTGCCGGGCGAGACGCAGTGGTTAGGCCTGCGCCTCACACCGGCAGCTCATTGGCATACGTATTGGAAAATGGGCGGCGACAGCGGCGAGCCTACGAGCCTCACTGATTGGTCGGCGCCTGAGGGCACTCGCATTGGCGAGCTTGAGTTCCCTGCGCCACATTGGCTGCCCTTCTATGAGACCGACCTCGTTAATTTTGGCTACGAAGAGGAGGTGGTTATTCCGGTCGCTATCACTCTGCCTTCGGGCTATAGCGAGGCGAGCGCAACGATAGCTACCACGGCTTTCTGGAATGTGTGCGAGCAGATTTGCATCCCCGGCGAACAGCGCCTTGAGCTAACTCTACCGGTCGCGCAGAGCATTCAGTTAGACGCCGTTGCTGAGAAGTTTTTCGCCGATGCGCGGGCACAATTGCCTATTGCCGACCACGATATAGAGCAGAGTGTTGTTGCAGCCGGTGAGCGGGTCAGCCTTGGGTTCAGCTCGGAGCAGGGGTTGTTCGAAGGCTTTACCGATGCGTATTTTTTCCCCGAAAAGCGCCGTGTTATCAAGCCCGGGCCACTGCGCGATGTCACACTCAGCGCCAATTTACTGCAGATTACCCACTCGCAGCCCCGGCGTATGGTCGAAGACCTGAGCGAGGTCTATGGTGTTCTCGTGCTCGAAGATGCGCAGGGTGATCGCGTAGCTTATGATTTCTCTAGTCCTGCCATCGAATTGAGTGAATTCTCAATGATGCCCTTGGCGGCATCAAGCCAGCAGAATCAGGCTGGCGGTGGTCTGCTTCTCTATGTCGCTTTCGCATTTCTTGGCGGGCTCATTCTTAATCTAATGCCCTGTGTGTTCCCCGTGCTGTCGATGAAGGCT
>Ga0255765_1005274_pt1 | contig 12312 bp, 10 predicted proteins | sample 041ome_8_FD_179965 | JGI IMG/M metagenome (GOLD analysis project Ga0255765, IMG submission 179965) | Coastal salt marsh microbial communities from the Groves Creek Marsh, Skidaway Island, Georgia - 041407BS metaG (version 2) | ecosystem: Environmental > Aquatic > Marine > Intertidal zone > Salt...
TATAAATATCACTGTTGCTTAATAGATATGATCCGTCTCCCAAGAAAACTACGACATCCTGATCGGGTTTTGCCATTTTAATTCCCAGCGCACCACTAATCTCATACCCCATACAACTAAAACCCCACTCGGTTTCAAAAGTGTTGATTTGCTTAGGTTTCCACACTTGAACTACTTCGCCAACCAACCCTCCTGCTGCAGTGACAACTATATCACTAGGATCGGCATTTCGATAAACCGCCCCTACTGCATGGGCATACGATGGTTCTTCTTGGTTAGTTGGACCACTTTGTTTTTGAACATGAGCTTCCCACGCTGAACGCTCTTGGATTGCTTTTTGATACCAATTATCAGGTGCCTTCCAATCCCCTAAGGCTGCTGATAATTGCTGCAATCCTATTTTAGCATCACTCACAATCGGTGTGGCTAAGTGTTTGACAGTATCAAAACGAGCCGCATTCAAAGAGACTAATTGAAAATTATCACTTTCAAAGTTAGCCCATGAGCCTGTGGTAAAGTCAGCAAGTTTCGTGCCAATAGCTAAAGCCAGATCCGTTTCTTTAGAGAGATTATTAGCAGACTTTTCACCTAAGCCTCCGATTCCCCCAATATAGTAAGGGTCATCTTTAGTCATACAGCCAATACCCATCGCTGTTGCTGTGACGGGGATATTATGTTTTTTTGCAAAACGTGATAATTCTTCTTCAGCCTCTGAATATAAAACCCCTCCTCCAGATATGATGATTGGTTGTTTTGAATTTTTTATTTTATCTGCTGCAACTTTTACTTGATTAGGATCGGGATGAATTCTTCTAATCTGATGAACACGCTCTTCAAAAAAAGCTTCAGGGTAATCAAAAGACTCACCTTGGACGTCTTGAGAGATCGCGATAGTAGCCGGACCACAGTCTGCAGGGTCTAACATAATTTGAATTGCTTGCGGTAGAGAGTTTAGTATCTGTTCTGGTCTTGTAATTCGATCAAAAAATCGAGAAACTGGTTTGAAGGCATCGTTTTGATTTTCAACAGGAGAATTAAAGTTTTCTACTTGTTGCAAGACAGGGTCTGGAAAACGGGAAGCGAACACATCGCCAGGTAATAAAAGCAAGGGCAAACGATTACTTAAAGCAACCCCGGCCGCTGTAACCATATTCATTGCGCCCGGACCAGAAGAAGAAGTTGCGATGAAAATTTGTTTTCGGCGCATTGCTCTTGCATATCCAATGCCAGATAACGCCATGCTTTGCTCGTGGTGACCTCGGTAACCTGGAAGGTCAGATTGAAACTCCTCCATTGCTTGGCCTAAACAGGCAACATTTCCATGTCCATAAATAGCAAAGGCGCCTGGGAATAATGGAACCTTCTTTCCATCAATGATGGTTTTTTGGGCGATTAAAAATTTAAAAAGGGCGTGCGCACAAGATAATCTGACAGTTTTCATTATTCCTCCTCTTAATCTGTTGTGTATCTTACATAATCTCATCAGAATTTGAATGAAAAATCCTTTGAAAATAATGTCTTTTTTACATAGGTTGATCATTCAATGAAAATAGGTTTAGTGGGTTCAATTCATGAATTGGGATGGGAAGTTCTTCGATCTCAGGGTCATTCAATTATTGAAGTTACAGATATTAGTACTGGTAATTTAAAAAAAGAATTATCGGATGTATCAGGGATAGTACTTCGCACTGCTCAAATGCCCAATGAGGTTATCGATGCCTGTCCAAATCTTCAAATAATTGCTCGTCATGGTGTTGGCTATGACAATGTTGATTTGAATTATTTAAATGAAAAGAAAATTGCCCTCGGCGTTACAGGTACTGCTAATGCTGTCAGCGTAGCAGAACACGTGATGACTTTTTTTTTACAACTTTCAAAAAATATTCATCTCTCGGATGAGCTTACTCGAAAAGGCAAATTTCAAGAGAAAGGAAATCTTCCTTCTTTTTTTGAGCTTTATCAAAAAAATGTTCTCATTTTAGGATTTGGTCGAATTGGTCAAGCGGTTGCTAAGAGGTGTTTGGGTTTTGATATGAATGTTTATGTCTATGATCCCTACGTATCTTCAGATGTAATTAAGAAACTTGGTTGTCAACCTATTTTGATTAAAGATGGTTTAAAACTTGCTGATTTTATTAGTATCCACTTACCTTTAAATGATGAAACCAAAAATTTCATTAATACAAATAGCTTTCTTGATATGAAAGATAGTTGTGTAATTGTTAATACTGCTCGAGGTGGGATAATTAATGAACAAGACCTTTATAATGCGCTCAAAGATAAAAAGATACGAGCAGCAGGATTAGACGTCTATGAACAAGAACCTCCCCCGTCTGATCACCCTTTATTTGATTTACCTAATGTCTTATTAACTCCTCACAATGCTGCCCTGACCCTAGAATGTCGAATGAGAATGGCGATAGAAGTCTGTGAAACGGTCTCATATTATTTGAAAAATAAAGAAAAATTAAACCTTCAAAATATTATCAATAGAAAAGAATTAGGAATTTAATTCTTGAGATATGGTTGTCACTCGATAAGCCTGAGGGCAATCTTCTAAAACTGACTTTGAAACTGATGGCAATTCTTTATTAGTAGCCAATATCACTACACAACCTCCAAAACCCGCACCCGTAAGTCTTGCCCCTAGTGCACCATTTTTATTTGCTGACTCAACCACCTGATTTAATTCATCGCTGGATATTTCATAGTCGTCTCTCATTGATTGGTGACTGTGATTCATTAATTCGCCAAAAGAGATTGGGTCGTTTTTTTCAAGATAAGAAACTGCTTTTAGCACACGGTCATTTTCAGAAATAATATGCTTTGCTCTTTTTTTTATAACAGGGTCCTCGATTTTTATTAATTGATCAATAGTAGCATGACGAAGAGATGGGACTTCTAAAATCGCTGATGCTTTTGAAGTTTCATTTTTGCGTTCATTATATTTACCATGAGAAAGTTTTCGAGTGCTGCCTGAGTGAATAATAACAAAACTATGATGAGAAAAAATAGGTATGGATTTAGTTTGAAGATTGTCACAATCTAAAAATATAGCTTGTCCAAAAATTCCGCATGCCGATGCCATCTGGTCCATGATCCCGCATTGAGTACCGACAAATTGGTGTTCAATTTGCTGTCCTATTCTTGCCATTTCTTGTGAGTGAATTGAGAAATCTTTTAATTGAGATATTGCTCTCAATAAGGCAGTTTCCAAAGCAGCAGAAGAAGAAAGCCCTGATCCGGAGGGAATAGTTGAACTTACAGCAACCTCCAGTCCTTTCAGGGAAGGTGATATTTTTTGACAAAAATAAATGGCGCCTCTTACAAAATCCAGCCACGTGCCATCTTTTGGTGAAGAGGTTATCGATTGTAATTCACCAAATTCGCTTGAAATACCTATGATTTTATCGTCTTCTCTGAGGCAAATACTTACTTCTATTGATTGCGGAATAAGCGAAGGTAAAACAAAACCATTATTATAATCTGTGTGTTCTCCAATTAGATTTACTCGCCCATGAGCGGAGGTGGTAATTGAGGGTTCTTTTTGAAAAAAAGAATGAAATAGCTTAGCGCTATTCATCAGGCTGCTCTTCCCCTCGAAGGATTCTAGCTGAACGCTCTGGAGGAAGATCAACTAAATAAAAACCTGTAATCTGCTCCACCCCAGCTAAATACTTAAGTTTTGTTTTAGAGCGTTTGATTGGTTGAAAACACCAATGTAAATGATGGCTGTCTTGATATCCCTTAGGTGCCAATTGCCAAGCAAGCGTATAAGGCATTGGTTGATTAAAAACTTTATCTAACATTTTTGATGCTTCTAATAGAAGAGTAGATAAATTTTGTAACTCTTCTTGGTTTAAATCATAGACTTGAGAAACACGGCGATGAGGGACAATCCAAATCTCAAAAGGATACCTAGCCCAACGAGGCACAAAACAAATACCTGATGAATTTTCATATAAAATTAATTCTTTTGGAATTTGAGCAATTGTTACTGATAAAGGGTTTTGTATTTGTATTTCTGCCTGTCTCTTAATTGATGCTGGAACATGTCCAAAACTATAAATCTGGCCGTGAGGATGTTCAAGAGTAACGCCAATTTCTTTCCCTTTATTTTCAAATGGAAGAATGTAATTTATATGAGAGTCATTAAAGAGCTCCTTGGTTCTATGAGCAACCGCTTTTAAAATTAATTCGATGCGTTGTTGTGATAGTTCAGAGAATTGGTCTGTATGGTTTGGGCTATAAGAAATAACATCACAAGTCCCCATAGCAGGTTGAGTGGGAATTTCTAATTGAGGAACATGAGCTTCTTCTAGGCGAAGAGAGCTGAAGCGATTAGTAAAGATAGCAACCTCATAATGATCTACAGGAACATCGCTTGCCTTTTCCTCTTGAAGCATCGGGCATAAAGGGCACTCCATTGCATTTGGAAGAAATGTTCTATTTTGCCTAGAAGTAGAATAGGCCACCCATTCTGATCGAGTGGGGTGAAATCGAAGATGGGTTTGATTACCCTCTACAGGCGGTAAGCCTGAAAAAGCCTTATAATTAATCTTATTTTCACTATAAAGAAATAATTTCTTTCCATCGCCCCGATCTACGATCTCTATAAAAGGCTTGCTCATTTATGAGAAAGTGGGGAGCATTGGGCCATGGGCTTCAACTAGTTCATCTACCATTTTCCATATTTGATCAAGACTTAGCTCTCCTGCAGTGTGTGGGTCAAGCATAGCGGCATGATATATGGTTTCTTTTTTTTGGGTTTTTAAAGCTTCAATGGTTAATTGCTGAACATTTATATTAGTCTGAATGAGATTTGCTAAATGCATTGGTAACGGGGCTACGGGTTGAGGAATTAGTTGATTTTTTTGCACAAGGATAGGAACTTCAACACAACTGTTAGAAGGAAGATTAGGGATTAGATTTGAATTTAAAACATTACCATAAATTAAATCCTCTTTGCCGGTCACCATACTCAGAATAATTCTAGAAGCATATTCAACTGACTTCTCACAAACTAATTCTTTATTACTAAGTAGTTGCTGTTCTTGGTCATCCCATTCTTGAATTTGTTTTTCACAGCGTCGAATATATTCGTTAATAGGAATATTAAAATCTTTCAATAAATCCTGTTGATGTTTTTTGATAAACCAAGGCGTATACTCAGCAAAATGCTCCGATGACTCCGTTACAAAATAACCAAGTCTTTTGAGAACCTCATACCGGACGTGGTTAGTGCATCCATCCCAGTTGGGTCCAAACGACCCCTCCTTCCCGACTTGATGTATTTGAGGATAAAGATCTTGGGTTGATCCATCTGAAAGTTTTTTTTCGAACTTTGTATAAAAAGCCATGTGATTAATCCCAGAGCACTCATATTGAATTTGATTAATATCTTCACCTATATCTCTTGCTAAATCAGCCGCCGTGCCTTGGACAGAGTGACATAACCCCACAAATTTTAAATCAGGAACAAAGTGGGAAAGTCCCAAGCAATTAATGGCCATTGGGTTGACGTACTGTAGCATTAAAGCTTGAGGACATAATTCCATCATATCTTTAGCGATATCGACAAGAACAGGAACTGTTCTTAATCCTCGCATAATACCCCCTATGCCAAGAGTATCCGCTATCGTTTGTTGCAGTCCGTATTTTGCAGGAATTTCAAAATCTATGACTGTTGAGGGCTTATAGCCACCCACCTGTATCATAACAATAACAAAATCAGCATTTTTCAATGCCTCTTTACGATCAGACATGGCTTCAATAGTGGCCGATGTTCCTATCGTAGAGGATACTTTTTCAGCGACTAATTGAGAAGTTTGCAGTCTCTTGTCGTCAATGTCATGGAGTATAATGTGTGATGATTTTAGTTCGGGTTCTAATAAAACATCAGTTAAAATATTTTTCATAAAAACGGTGCTACCCGCACCAATAAATGTAATTTTTGCCATTACTACCCTTTGCTTGCCCCCAAAGTTAATCCTGCAATAAAATGTTTTTGCATTAAGAAAAACATTATCACGGGTGGGATAGCGGCCATAATCGAACCAGCTGAGAGAAGATGATAAGCAGATATCCATTGTCCGTTTAAAGATTTTAATCCTGCGGTTACAGGCATCGCGTGTTGACCTTGTATGAGAACAGTTGCCCAAAAATAATCATTCCAAATAAAAGTAAATATTAAAACACATAAAGCTGCTATAGCAGGACGAGTAAGAGGAAGGATGATTTTTAAAAAAATATTAAACTCCGATGTGCCATCAATTCTGGCGGCTTCCAAGAGTTCATGCGGAAGGGCTTTAATAAAATTTCTCATAAATAAAGTACAAAAGCCTGTTTGAAAAGCGACATGAAATAAAACTAACCCAGTAATGGTATCATAAAGACCCATTTGAAATGTTAGGTCTCTGACAGGGATCATAAGAATTTGAAAAGGGACAAAGTTACCGGCAATAAAAGTAAAAAAGATAAATAAATTTGCTTTGAATTTATAGGCAGCTAAAGCAAATCCTGTCATACAACTCAGCAAAACAGCGCCGATCATTGTAGGAATGGTAATTTTAAAACTATTTAAAATATATGCGAGCATCGGCGTGTTTTGAAAAACATCCGCCATATTGCTAAAAAATAAAAACTCTGATGGAGCACCCCAAAGATTACCAGCTGTAATATCCCCTAATCCTCGAATAGAAGTCATCATAATTCCAACTAAAGGCACAAGCCAAATGGCGAGAGAGATAGGAACAAGAATCTTATATGAAATTTGATTGAGAAGAGGTCTTTTTTGAATTGGGGTTGGAAACATTGACTATAGGCCTCTTTTTTCATTTTGATACATTCGATAAATGAAGAAAACGATATAGAACATCATGATTGTGAATAAAATAGCAGCAATAGCCGAGCCATACCCCATTCGATACCCATATTCGCTTAAGGCTTGTTCGAACATATAATAGGCCAATACATTGGTGGAACCCCACGGTCCTCCTTGGGTCATAATCGCAACCATATCAAAACTTCTTAGGGCGCCAATGACTGTCACGACGATAGCTAGAAAAGTAGCGGGTCTTAATTGAGGGAGAACTATATTCCAAAATAGTGAAAAGCTCTTCGCGCCGTCCATGCGACCAGCCTCAATTTGATCAGAATTTATATTATTCAATCCAGTTAAATATAAAATCATACAATAAGCAATTTGTGGGTATATTCCTGCAAAAATAATTCCATAAGTAGCAAAATCTTCATCGGCTAGAATGGACCATCCCTCTAAACCAATTAAATTTAACAATGGTGCGATCACCCCATAGTCAGGGCGATAGAACCATGTAAAGATTAATCCGATCACTACTTGAGAGATGACAAATGGAAAAAAAAAGAGTGATTTGATTACACGAATACCAAAGATAGTTTGATTGAGAAAAATAGCTAAACCCAACCCAATAGGAACAGCTAACATGAAACAAACCAGCCATTTCACATTATTCCAAAGCGCTACATAAAAATACTCATCATCAAAAAGCATAATGTAATTTTCTAAACCAATAAAAGTTTTAGGAGATAGTCCATCCCACTGGTAAAGGGAAATTGACAAAGAGCTGATAATTGGCCAGATCACATAAACGGTAAAAAAAATAAGACCAGGTGTTAAAAAAATTAAAGGTGTAAGTTTTTGTTGATTTCGTTTCCACCAGGTTGATTGACGAATTACTCTAGTTGAAATAGGACTGGTGGTTTGGTTCATCGATAAATTTAAAATTTGAAATAGGGCAGCCCTGTATTAGGGCTACCCTTTAAAATAAAGTTATTTGTAAACTCTTTGACGTACTTTTTCTAAACGCTCAAGAATTGTTTGTCTTCTATCCGGGTTTGACATGTACTCCTGAAAGCCTTTCATGCCTTCAGATGCCATTTCTGCGGGTGCATCTCTGTCATAGAATTGCGCCATTGCATAAGCATTATTTAACATATCTAAACCTGCTGCTAAGAAAGGATCCCCTGCTTTTACACCAGCTTCTTTATTAATAGGCAGCTGGCCAAGCATTTTATTCACCTCTTCTTGAACATCAGCGCGAGACATAAAGATCAAGAAACGCTTAGCATCAGTTTTGTTTTTTGCCCCTGATGGAATATGGACAGTATCCGTTGGAGCTTCTTCAGCCATTGGAAGTCCTGGGGTAATTTCAGGGAACTGGAAGAAACCAAGAGTATCATCAGTCAGACCTGCATCTTTCAATGGTGCAACAGCAAAGTTACCCATGACATACATTGCAGCTTCACCATTAGCCATTGGAGCTAATGCTTCTTGCCAACTAAGTGCAGCATGGTTTTCTAGGAAGTAGCCAGGCTTTACTAGTTCATCCCACTTATCAAAGACTGCTTGTACTTTAGGATCTGTATAAGGAACCTTTCCTAATGTTAAATCCATATGGAACTCATAACCATTAGTTCGAAGGTTTAGATAGTCAAAGACACCTGCGGTTGTCCATAGATATTTTGAACCAATTGTAATTGGTGTTACGCCTGCTGCTTTTAAGGTAGCACAAGCTGCAACAAACTCATCCCAAGTAGTGGGAACTGCTATACCATTAGCTTCAAAAATATCTTTTCGATAATAAACTCCCCATTGATAATAAGTATAAGGAATACCCCACTGCTTACCACCAATCGTCATAGATTTTTTTGCATGCTCCATGTTTTCTGATAGATTACCGTCAACCCAACCAGAGTCAGACCAAATGTCAGATACATCTTCAAACAATCCTGCTCTTACAAATGGTAACATTCTGTTTCCAGCGTACCAGTTTGCAACATCAGGTGGATTGGTGTTTAAAAAGTTTCTTATGGATTGTTTGTAACCTTCGTGGTCAAAAAGATTCCACTCAACGGTTACATCAGGGTTTTCTTCTTCGAACTTATCGATAATCCATTCGAACGCTGCTTTGGGTGCAGGATCAGAAGTATCAGTATTGATGACTAATGTTCCGGCAAAAGCTGAAGAATAACCCAAGCTTGCTATAGCAACTAAAGTAGCTAAGATTTTTCTCATTGTTTTTTCCTCCTATTGCACGTTTTGATTTTGTACAATTTATTTAGTTATAACTGATACAAATATAAACATTATTTGGGGTATAGACCTCCGTAAAACTGGCCTAAATTTCCGGTATTCTCATATTTTTGTCTTTATATTTCCGATAAAAAATACAAAATAATAAAAATGCCCGATAATTTTTTAGAAATTAATGATGAAATTCACGAAACAAGATTTTTTCCAGAGGGTTATTTTATGCAAAGACACAAACCCGTGGTTATGGAAAAAATGCACACCCACAGTCATGTTGAAGTTTTACTACCTGATGGCTGCGAGCTCACATACCTAACCCAAACTGGAACTTTTAAAACTCATGATCAAAGTTTACATATCCTGTGGGGACAAATCCCGCATCGAGTGACTAAAGTAAAAGGTGATGGAAATATTAATATTGCCAATCTCCCTCTACATGAAATTTTATCAATGCAGTTTCCGGAGAGTTTTTTATCGAAACTTTTTACAGGACAATTAATTCATGCAAAGCAAAAAGATACGATGGATATTTCTTTATTTAAAAAATGGATCTCTGATTACTCGAGTAAAAATATTCAAAAAATATCAATTTCTAAATTAGAGTTGAGGTGTCGTCTAACTCGGCAAATGATTGATGAATGGAATTATAATGAAAAACACTACAGCAAACCGAATAAGCAAACATCAAAATTACAATTAATGATTAAATTTCTTGCAGAAAATTATTCCGAACCACTGAATGTAAAAAGTGTAGCATCTGCCGGAGGGGTTTCTGAGGGATATGCTATGTCTCTTTTTCAAAAAAAATTAAATAAAAATATTACCTCTTATTTAAATCAACTTCGACTTCATCATGCGAAATCAGCTCTTATTGATGGTAATGATAAAATTTCAAATATAGCTCATGATAGTGGCTTTGGATCTTTATCTCGATTTTATGAGGTATTTTTGAAAGAAACTGGACTTAGTCCTTCTCAATACAGAAAAAGTTTTTAGGAATTAGATCGAAGTAACTTTTGCTCCCATTGCCAAGCAGAAGATATAATTGTTTTTAAATCAGAGTATTGAGCCGACCATTTCAAATTTTTTATTATCTTATTGTTATCGGCAATGAGTTGGCCAGGATCGCCCTTTCGTCGATCTGAAATTTCAATGTTAATTTTTTTTTGAGTTATTTCTTTAGCGGCATTAACGATCTCACTAACACTAAAGCCTTGATTATTGCCAATATTATAGATTTCTGAAGATTGGTTTTGATATAAATCTTCAAGCGCAAGTAAGTGTGCCTCAGCTAAGTCCATGACATGAATATAATCTCTAATACAAGTGCCATCCTTTGTAGGATAATCATCACCATAAACCTTGACCTTGTCTTTCCTTCCAGATGCGGCTTGAAGAATAAGGGGTATTAAATGAGTTTCGGGATCGTGGCGCTCTCCGATTGTACCATCAGGGTGTGCACCACAAGCATTGAAATATCTTAAAGACATAAATTTTAAACCATAAGCTTTATCATAATCTTTTAAAATATTTTCAACGATTGCTTTTGTTTGCCCATAAGGATTGACAGGATTTATTTTTTGATCCTCCGAAATTGGTAAAGACTCAGGCTCTCCATAAACGGCTGCGGTAGAAGAAAAAATAAAATTCAAAATCTTCAAATCAATCATACAACTCAATAAATTCAATGTGTTCTGTACATTATTTTCATAATACTTTTGAGGATTAATGTAGGACTCTCCGACATTAATATAAGATGCAAAATGCATTACCAAATCATATTTGTTCTGAAGAATAGTATAGACGTGATCTTTGTCAGCTAAATCACACTTATGAAATGGAAAACCTAAAGTGTTTGTCTCAAATCCAGTCGATAGATTATCTAAAACTTCAACTTCGTGGTTTGTATTTTGGAGACGCTTCAACATATGGGAGCCTATATATCCGGCCCCACCAACAACTAAAATTTTCATGATATTAAATTACACTTATCTTCAGAAAATATTAATGATTATTTTATTTTTTAAAAATATAAAGACTGCTGTCAAATTCATCAGCAATTAGAAATATTTCACCTTGATTGTTTATTTCAACATCTCGAATTCTACCAATCTCATTTTTAAAAATTAATTCCTCTTGGGTGAATTGTCCATTTTCGCGATGTAATACGGATAAATATTGATATTTCAAAGATCCCACAAGTAAAGAATTTTGCCATTCAGGAAAAACATCTCCTTGATAAAACTTAATGCCCCCAACGCCAATCGAAGGGACCCAAATAAATTCGGGTTTTAAAAACCCAGGTTCCCAAGCATTTCCATCCCCCACTTTTGTACCCGAATAGTTCGTGCCGCCCCATCCAATTTGTTTCCATCCATAATTTGAGCCCGATACAACAGGTCCGATAAAATCACCCCCTTTGGGGCCGTGATTGGAAATATAAACCTCTTGAGATACCGGATCTAAGCTCATTCCCTGGGGGTTTCTCACCCCAATTTGATATATTTCAGGTAACCAATCTGGGTTATTAACATAGGGATTATCAACAGGAATATCGCCATTTTTATGAATTCTAATAATGGTTCCAATAGCATTTGATGGATCTTGAGCAATCATCCCCTCGCCTCGCTCTCCAATGCTCGCATAAAGATAATCTCCCTTGATCTCTAATCGCGAACCGAAATGGTAGGGACTTTCAATATAAGGAAGAGCCTCATAAATTAATTGTTCATTTATCAAATTGTTTCCTGAAAGCTCGGCTCGATAAATGGCGGTTGTGTGTTTGCCGTTTTTTTCAATAGAGCAAGTCACCCAAACAAATTTGTCTTCTGCAATGATATCTAACAAACCTCCCTGCCCATACTGGACAGCTGGAATGGAATGACTAATTTCTTTTTGAGAATAGTTATTTGTATCAACTAGATAAATTTCTCCAGATTTTTGAGTGATTAATAGTTGACTATCATCCAACCAAGTCATCCCCCAGGGAGCATCTAGTATAATAGGGGTTTGGTGAAGCGTTGCCGATTTCGCCATTGATAAAAAAAACAAAAAATTAAATAAAAGAAAAATAAATTTTTTAAATAAAGAATAATTTTTTAGCATTAACTAAAAAGTATATTAAATCATTTGGAAGTAAAATTATTGATCTAAATTATTTGTTTAACGAAAAATGCATTAGGAGAAATTAATTAATGTCAAAACCCACAATTGCTCAAAAAAGCGCTTATGTAGTCGAAGTA
>Ga0255765_1005285_pt1 | contig 12301 bp, 10 predicted proteins | sample 041ome_8_FD_179965 | JGI IMG/M metagenome (GOLD analysis project Ga0255765, IMG submission 179965) | Coastal salt marsh microbial communities from the Groves Creek Marsh, Skidaway Island, Georgia - 041407BS metaG (version 2) | ecosystem: Environmental > Aquatic > Marine > Intertidal zone > Salt...
CAAAAGTTTTCCCAACCCGTTCACACACTGTTGCGGCGCAAGGCGGTATCGGCGCCTCTTTGGGCAACATGTCCGAAGACAATTGGCACTACCACTTCTACGACACCATCAAGGGCTCTGACTGGCTGGGCGACCAAGACGCGATTGAGTTCATGTGCCGCGAAGCGCCAAAAGTGGTCTATGACCTCGAACACATGGGTATGCCCTTCGACCGCAATCCAGACGGCACCATTTACCAACGCCCATTTGGCGGCCACACGGCAAATTACGGCGAGAAGCCCGTCCAACGTGCCTGCGCGGCCGCTGACCGCACGGGGCACGCGATGTTGCACACCCTGTACCAACAAAACGTCGAAGCGCGCACCACATTTTTTGTTGAGTGGATGGCGCTCGATCTCATTCGCGACGCGGATGGTGACGTCGTCGGCGTCACAGCCATGGAAATGGAAACGGGCGATGTTTACATCCTCGAAGCCAAAACCACGCTGCTCGCTACAGGCGGCGCCGGCCGTATCTTTGCGGCATCTACCAACGCCTTCATCAACACCGGTGATGGCCTCGGTATGGCAGCGCGCGCTGGCTTGCCACTTCAAGACATGGAGTTTTGGCAGTTTCACCCCACCGGCGTGGCTGGCGCAGGCGTGTTGCTGACCGAGGGATGTCGCGGTGAGGGTGCCATCCTTTTGAACAGCGAAGGCGAACGCTTCATGGAGCGCTACGCGCCAACACTGAAGGACCTGGCGCCCCGTGACTTCGTGTCGCGCTGCATGGACCAGGAAATTAAGGAAGGTCGAGGCTGCGGGCCCAACAAAGACTACGTGTTGCTCAAACTGGACCATCTGGGTGCTGAAACCATCCACAAGCGTCTGCCATCGGTCTACGAGATCGGTGTGAACTTTGCAAACGTTGACATCACGCGTGAGCCGATTCCAGTTGTGCCCACCATTCATTACCAAATGGGCGGTATCCCCACGAACATCAACGGCCAAGTCGTCGCACCTGATGGTCAGGGCGGACAGCGTCCAGTGAACGGACTGTACGCTGTTGGCGAGTGCTCGTGCGTAAGCGTTCATGGCGCAAACCGTTTAGGCACCAACTCGCTGTTGGACCTGTTGGTCTTTGGCCGCGCGGCTGGCAACCACATCGTTGAGTTCAACGACAAGAACAAAGAGCATAAGCCACTGCCAGCCGACGCGGCTGACAAGACTTTGGCACGACTGGCGCGACTCGAATCATCAACCGGTGGTGAGTATGCGCAAGATGTTGCTGATGAGATCCGCGCCACGATGCAAAAACATGCTGGCGTTTTCCGTACCCAGGCCTCAATGGACGAGGGTGTGGAGAAAATTAATGCAATGCGTGCCCGTGTCAATGCGATCCACTTGGCAGATAAATCAAAGACCTTCAACACCGCGCGCATTGAAGCGCTCGAGGTCGACAATTTAATCGAATGTGCCCAGTCAACCATGACTTCGGCCGCTGCGCGTACCGAGTGCCGCGGTGCGCACACGGTGAACGATTACGAGCGCCCTGCAGACGATGCGCAATTCCCATTAGGTCGCAACGACGCCGAATGGATGAAGCACACCCTGTGGCACAGCGCCGACAACAGCTTGACATACAAACCAGTCAACTTGAAGCCGCTGACTGTTGAGTCAGTGCCGCCCAAAGTTCGTACTTTCTAACCCACGGAGCATCCCATCATGTCGAATACCCGCACATTCAAGATCTACCGTTACGACCCCGAAAAAGACGCCAAGCCCTACATGCAGACCATCACCATCGAACTCGATGGTTCTGAGCGCATGTTGCTTGATGCTTTGATGAAGCTGAAGGCGATGGACCCCAGCATCTCCTTCCGCCGCTCATGTCGTGAGGGGGTTTGTGGTTCAGACGCGATGAACATCAACGGCAAAAACGGGTTGGCATGTCTGACCAATCTGCGCACCCTGCCAGACACGATCACCTTAAAGCCACTACCGGGTTTACCGGTTGTACGCGATTTGATCGTGGACATGACCCTGTTTTTCAAGCAGTACAACTCGATCAAGCCTTATTTGGTGAATCACTCACAAGCGCCTGATAAAGAGCGTTTGCAATCCCCAGTTGAGCGGGACGAGCTGAACGGCCTGTATGAGTGCATCTTGTGCGCAAGCTGCTCAACCAGCTGCCCTAGCTTCTGGTGGAACCCTGACAAATTCGTCGGTCCCGCTGGCTTGCTGCAGGCCTATCGTTTTATTGCGGACAGCCGTGATGAAGCGACAGCCGAGCGTTTGGATAACTTGGAAGACCCCTACCGCTTGTTCCGCTGCCACACCATCATGAACTGTGTTGACGTCTGCCCCAAGGGGTTGAACCCCACGAAGGCGATCGGCAAGATCAAAGAGATGATGGTTTTGCGAGCCGTCTAAGCCCTTAGCGCTATGCCCCAAACAAGTCCCCTTCTTGGCGAACGCGAGTTGAGCAAGCTCAAGTGGCGTTGCCGTCGGGGCTTGCTCGAAAATGACCTCTTCATCGAGCGTTTTTTCAAGCAATACGAAGCGGCGTTGACAGTCGATCAGGCTCAGGCCATGACCGACCTGATGGATTTATCCGACAACGATTTACTAGACCTGTTGCTGGGCCGTAAGAAGCCCGAGGGTGCACTGACAACTACTGACGTACTGGCGCTTTTAAAACAAATGCGCGCGACAACCCATTAACCGAAATAAGGAAACCGTGTCATGAAATTGTCTGACAACAAAGCCACGCTGTCTTTCAGCAATGGCAGCCCGAGCATTGAAATGCCCGTCTACAGCGGTAGCGTCGGCCCAGACGTGGTTGACATCCGAAAGCTCTACGGCCAAACCGGGATGTTCACGTATGACCCTGGTTTCTTGTCGACAGCGGCGTGCCAGTCCACCATTACCTATATTGATGGTGATAAGGGCGAATTACTGTATCGCGGCTACCCCATTGAGCAATTGGCGACCAAGTGCGATTACATGGACACGTGCTACCTGCTGCTGAATGGCGAGTTACCCAATGCGCAGCAAAAAAAGGACTTTGACTATTTGGTGACGAGTCACACCATGGTCAATGAACAAATGCAGTATTTTCTGCGCGGTTTCCGCCGCGATGCACACCCGATGGCCGTATTGACGGGTCTTGTTGGTGGTATGTCTGCGTTCTACCACGACAGCACCGACATCACGAACCCTGAGCATCGCCACATTGCGGCCATCCGTTTGATTGCCAAGATGCCAACGCTGGTGGCAATGGCCTACAAATACAAAATCGGTCAGCCCTACATTTATCCGAAAAACTCCTTGAGCTACGCGGGTAACTTCTTGCACATGATGTTCGGAACCCCTTGCGAAGAATACAAAGTCAACCCTGTGCTTGAACGCGCGCTTGACCGCATTTTCATCTTGCATGCAGATCACGAGCAAAATGCCTCCACGTCGACGGTGCGTTTGTGCGGCTCGTCTGGGACCAACCCATTTGCGGCCATCGCAGCCGGGGTCGCGTGTTTATGGGGTCCCGCGCACGGCGGTGCGAACGAGGCTTGCCTGAATATGTTGGAAGACATCCAACGCATGGGCGGTGTCGCTAAAGTCGGTGAATTCATGGAGCAGGTAAAAGACAAAAACTCCAGCGTGCGCTTGATGGGCTTTGGTCACCGCGTCTACAAAAATTACGACCCACGCGCCAAACTCATGCAAGAGACCTGCAAAGAGGTCCTGCAGGAAATGGGGCTCGAGAACGATCCGTTGTTCAAGCTGGCCATGGCGCTCGAGAAGATTGCTTTGGAAGACGACTACTTTGTCTCTCGCAAGCTTTACCCCAACGTCGATTTCTACTCTGGCATTGTCCAGCGCGCGATTGGAATTCCAGTCAACCTTTTCACGGGTATCTTCGCGCTAGCGCGCACGTCAGGCTGGATTGCCCAATTGAACGAAATGATGGGAGACCCCGAGTACAAGATCGGTCGTCCCCGCCAGTTGTTTACCGGCCCCGTCGCCCGCACTGTCAAAGCGATCGCAGACCGTTAAGCAGGCACGGCAACTTGAGGTTGCGCAGAAAAAACCCGCCGACGACCGCGTTGGTGGGTTTTTTTTGGCCTTTGATCACGCCTTACGCACACTCCTGCATGGGCACGGGTAGCAGCCCGACCTTACGCAGCGCCATGGTCCCTACGATGCGCGCGCCGGCCTGAATGGACAGTTGCGTCGCCAGCATGTGCCCATCAAAATTTGCTGACGCCGCACACGCAATCTGACCCGCGGCCACCATCTTCCCCGTGACCTGGCCTGCTAGGAAAATCGTGTCCGCATGCACAGTCCCAACCACGGAGCCAGAGGGACCGATGGTGACAATCGACGACTTCGCCATCACATTTCCCAACACGCAACCATCGATCTGCAGCCTGGTTGTGCTGATTTTCAAGTCACCGGAAAGGGTGAGGCCTCGACTCACCAGCGCGAGTGATCTGTCGGATGCCAGCGACACCCAACGCCCCCCCATCACCCACGCAGTTAAACGGTTTACCAACATATTGACACCAAGGCGAATCCAATCAAACTCAAATCTTATGCCTTTATACAATTTAAGTACTCTTAAATACGAAAATAATAGAGATAATTGGAAAAAAGTAATTTTTTAGAATAAATAAACTCAAACTTATTTGGGTTGACGCGCACAGGCCGTGTTGCGTGGGAAACGACCCTACAGCGAATAAAATAGTGGGTTCACATCGAGGAATAGCCATGCAGCGTACGCTTTACGACAAAATTTGGGACGAACACGTTGTACACACCGAGGAGGACGGCACGTCGATCCTCTACATTGATCGCCATTTGGTTCATGAGGTCACCAGCCCCCAGGCGTTTGAGGGCCTGCGACAGGCAAACCGACCCCTTTGGCGCGCCAGCTCGATCGTGGCAACGGCTGACCACAACACGCCAACGACCGGCTGGGAAAAGGGTTACGACGGCATCTCTGACCCCATCTCCAAAGAGCAAATCGTCACACTGGACAACAACATGGCGGCGTTTGGTTCGGCGGCTTACTTTCCCTTCATGTCCAAGCGGCAAGGGATCGTGCACGTGATTGGTCCTGAAAACGGTGCGACGCTCCCTGGCATGACAGTCGTGTGCGGCGACTCTCACACGTCAACCCACGGCGCTTTTGGTGCTTTGGCGCATGGCATCGGCACCAGCGAGGTCGAGCACGTCATGGCTACACAAACCTTGCTTGCCAAAAAAGCCAAGAACATGATCGTCCGCGTGGATGGCCAGCTGCCGACCGGCTGTACCGCAAAGGATGTGGTTTTGGCGATCATCGGACGTATCGGAACCGCGGGTGGTACCGGTTACACCATTGAGTTTGCGGGCAGCGTCATTCAGTCACTCTCGATCGAAGGCCGTATGACTGTCTGCAACATGGCGATCGAGGCTGGCGCGCGCGCCGGTTTAGTCGCCGTTGATGACAAGACCATTCAGTACGTCAAAGGTCGACCATTCGCCCCCACGGGCCCAGAGTGGGATCAAGCCGAAGCGCATTGGCGGACCCTCAAGTCAGACCCACAAGCCGTTTTCGACGAAACCGTGGTGATCGATGGGGCCAGCATCGAACCTCAAGTCACCTGGGGTACATCGCCAGAGATGGTCACGGGCGTCACGGGCCATGTGCCTGATCCTGAAAAGATCAAAGACCCGACCAAGCGCGATGCCGCGGAGCGTGCTTTGGCTTACATGGGCCTGGAACCGGGCAAACCCATCAACGACATCTTTGTTGACAAGGTATTCATTGGTTCTTGCACCAACAGCCGCATCGAGGATATGCGCGCGGCTGCTGCGGTCGTTAAAAAAATGGGACAGCGCGTCGCGCGCAACATCAAGGTCGCCATGGTCGTTCCCGGCTCAGGCTTGGTGAAGGCACAAGCTGAACAGGAAGGGTTGCACGAAATTTTCAAAGCAGCTGGTTTTGAATGGCGTGAACCAGGATGCTCCATGTGCTTGGCAATGAACGCTGACCGCCTTGAGCCCGGCGAGCGCTGCGCATCAACCAGCAACCGCAATTTTGAGGGCCGGCAAGGCGCTCAAGGTCGCACCCATTTGGTTAGCCCAGCCATGGCCGCTGCCGCCGCCGTTATGGGGCATTTCGTCGATGTTCGAACCATCGCCTAAGGCATAACTGAGTCTGCACAAATGCAAAAATTCAATATACATACCGGTGTCGTCGCACCGATGGATCGTGAGAATGTTGACACCGACGCCATCATTCCCAAGCAATTCTTAAAGTCAATTCGCAAGACAGGCTTTGGGCCCAATCTCTTCGACGAGTGGCGCTATCTGGATGCGGGCTTCCCTGGGCAAGATCCAGCAAGCCGCAAACCCAACCCAGATTTCATCCTCAATCAAAGCCGCTACCAAGGTGCGTCCATCTTGTTGGCGCGTAAAAATTTCGGCTGCGGTTCATCGCGCGAGCACGCGCCCTGGGCGATTGATCAATACGGCTTCCGCGCCATTCTGGCGCCAAGCTTCGCTGATATCTTTTTCAATAACTGTTTTAAAAACGGTTTGTTACCGATTGTTTTGCCGGAGGCAACAATCGCCAAATTGTTTGACGAAACCGCCGCGTTCCCTGGCTTCGAGCTCACTATCGACCTGCCAGCCCAGCTGATACGCGGTAGCCAAATCGGCGAGATTCCTTTCGATGTGCAGGCGTTTCGTAAGCACTGTTTGGTCAATGGTTTAGACGATATCGGCTTGACGCTGTTGCATAAGGACAAGATCAAGGCTTTCGAAGCTCAACGCTTGGCGCGTATGCCTTGGCTCGCACACACCATGCCCAACAGCGGCGCTTAACCCTCCTCGCACGCGACTCTTGATGCGTGCGCCCATACCCTCTTACTAATTTTCAGCGCATGGCAAAAATTGCAGTTCTCCCCGGTGATGGCATCGGCCCCGAAATTATCGACGAAGCCGTCAAGGTACTAAAGGTACTCAACCTGCCACTCGAGATGGCCTCAGCGCCCGTGGGTGGAGCCGGCTACGAGGCCAGTGGTCACCCTTTACCCGACGCCACACTTCAACTGGCGAAGGACAGCGACGCCATTTTGTTTGGTGCCGTTGGCGACTGGAAATACGACACCCTTGACCGTCCGCTGCGGCCGGAACAAGCGATCCTCGGCTTGCGCAAAGCGTTGGGGTTGTTCGCTAACTTCCGACCTGCCATTTGTTATGAGCAGTTAACCCATGCCTCCAGCCTCAAACCCGAATTGGTCGCTGGCCTAGATATCCTCATCATCCGCGAACTCACAGGCGATATTTACTTTGGTCAGCCCCGTGGCCGTCGTGTGGCGACGGATGGGCACTTCCCGGGTGCTGAAGAGGCGTTTGACACCATGCGTTACTCCCGCCCTGAGATTGAACGCATTGCGCATGTCGCGTTCCAAGCCGCACGTAAACGCCAAGGGCGTGTAACCAGTGTCGACAAGGCGAACGTTTTAGAGACGTTCCAATTCTGGAAGGATGTCGTCACTGATGTCGCCAAGGAATACCCCGACGTCACGCTGGATCACATGTATGTCGATAACGCGGCGATGCAACTCGTTAAAGAACCCAAACGCTTTGACGTGGTCGTCACCGGCAATATGTTCGGCGATATCTTGAGTGATGAGGCATCCATGCTGACAGGCTCCATTGGCATGTTGCCATCGGCCAGCTTGAACACCAAAAACCAAGGTTTATACGAGCCCAGCCACGGTAGCGCGCCCGATATCGCTGGCAAAGGTATTGCCAATCCACTGGCAACGATCCTGTCTGCAGCGATGATGTTGCGTTACTCGCTTAACGACGCGGCCAACGCCGATCGCATCGAATCCGCCGTCAAAGATGTGCTGGCGCAGGGACTCCGCACACCGGATATTTACAGCGACGGCACGCGCAAAGTTGGCACCGCCGAAATGGGTGATGCGGTAGTCCAAGCCCTTCAAAAATAAATTTTTAATTACAAAAAATAGCGAGTACAGCAATGGCATCGAACAGTGCATTGGTTTCAGGTAACGTCGTCGGCCTGGTTGGTTGGCGCGGTATGGTCGGCTCGGTCCTGATGGACCGCATGGCTGCCGAGGGTGACTTTGACCTCATCGAACCGATCTTTTTCTCGACCTCCAACGTGGGCGGCGCCGCACCCGCTTGGGCAAAAAATGAGCCTAAGCTGCAAGATGCGTATGACATTGATGCCTTGAAACGCTGCGACGTTATCCTCACCGCGCAAGGCGGTGACTACACGACAGCCGTTTTCGAAAAGCTCCGCGCAGCCGGTTGGCACGGCCACTGGATCGATGCCGCATCAAGCTTGCGCATGTCCACTGACGCTGTGATCGTGTTGGACCCCGTCAACATGAATGTCATCGCAGACGCCGCAGCGAAAGGCGGTAAAAACTGGATCGGGGGTAACTGCACGGTCAGTTGCATGTTGATGGGTGTGGGTGCCCTCTACAAGGCGGGCTTGGTCGAGTGGATGAGCACGCAGACCTACCAAGCCGCCTCAGGCGGTGGCGCTCAACACATGCGCGAGTTACTGACGCAATACGGCACCATCAACCAATCGGTCAAACACCTGCTAGACGACCCCAAGAGTGCGATTCTTGAAATTGACCGACAGGTCGTCGAGACCCAGCGCGGCTTGAGCGCAGAAGAAACCGCTAACTTTGCCGTGCCACTGGGTGGCTCATTGATTCCTTGGATCGACAAGGACCTGGGTAATGGCATGTCCAAGGAAGAATGGAAGGGCATGGCGGAAACCAACAAAATTCTGGGTCTGGGATCAGACTTTGGCTCCAGCGCTATCCCCGTCGATGGTTTCTGCGTACGTGTTGGCGCGATGCGCTGTCACAGCCAAGCCCTGACCTTCAAGTTGAAGAAAGATGTGCCCCTGGCCGACATCGAAGCAATGATCGCCAACGACAACGAATGGGTTTCCGTGGTGCCTAACACCCGTGAGGCAACGATTCGTGACTTGACGCCCGTGAAGGTGACTGGCACGATGAACATCCCCGTTGGTCGAATCCGCAAATTGGCCATGGGCCCGGCGTACGTCGGTGCGTTCACCATCGGTGACCAACTGCTGTGGGGTGCGGCGGAACCGTTGCGCCGTATGCTGCGCATTTTGCTGACACATTAAAAAGCGATACCCTGCCATGAGCCATACGATTCGCCACATCTGCACCGCGCACGGCCGACGCGCCGGTAAATCAGTCGTCGTTGCCCTGATGACTTTGGCCTGCTCGATGGCTGCATGGGCAGTTGAGTTCGGTGCCGTCACTGTCAACAGCCAGCAAGGTCAACCGCTCAATGCGGATGTCGTTCTGGTCGATCTGCCGGTGCCGTCAGCAGCTGATATTGCCGTCACCGCGACCGATGCGAGTGAATGGCCCGGCCTCACCGCTACTGCGCGTTCCAAGCCTGATGGCGTGATTTATGTCCATATCGAGACCATCAAGGCTGTCGACAAAAGCGAACTCACGCTTCAATTCGACATCCGCTACCCTACGACCCCGGCGACCAATGGCGTCGCACTGGTAGCGACGCTTCAGCGGTCAGTCACACTGGCGATTCCAGCGGCTACTTTGGCCGTTCAGGCACCCCGAGTGCAGGGCCCCGTGAGCCTGGATGTGGTGCGCGGCACCACGGCCAGCGAAATTGTTTACGAGCGTCTGACAGATGCCCGTGCCAATGGGGCGACGATGAGTCAGATGTTGGTCGCGTTGCAAAACCAAAACCCAGACGCATTTATCGAGTCAAACGTCAATCTGATCAAGGCCGGTAAGACCATTCGGTTGCCCTCGACCGCTGCGGTCTTGTCAATAGATGCGAAGCTGGCCGCTGAAACTGTGGCGGCCCAAAACCAGGCATTCAAGGCGCGTAAGCAACGCTTGGCTGATCAGGCCAAGCAGGCCAAAGCCACCCAAGACCCCACCAAAGGCTCGGTACAAACTGCCGCATCTGAACCTGCGGCGACCGGTGACCGCCTCGAATTGGCCGCCGCCGAAGGAGCGAACCAACAAGCCGATACCTTGGCCAAACAAGCCGCTGAGGCCGAACGCGTCGCGGCTGAGGAGGCTACAGCCGAACGTGTGAAAGCACTTGAGGCACTCACCGCCCAAGCCAACACCTCTGCAGTCAGCTCCTCGGGCGGCGCCAATGCAGCCAACGATACCGTGGCTAACAGCGATCCTGTCATCACAGCCCCCGCGTTACCTGCATCGACGCAAGCTGAAGCCCCTCAGCCCGAAGTTGCGACCGGGCTGATGGATCGGGTACGTGCCCATCCCATTTGGGAGCATCCACAGGTACAAAACCCGTTCTTCAAACCATTCCTGATCCTGCTCGCTCTGATCTTGGTGTGGGTGTTCTGGCCACGCCGGTTCGCGCCAGCGACTGACCCCGAGCTGGACCCTAACCTTTACAGCCCCGATGTCAGCCAAGCTCTCAGCCAGGCGCGCGCTGAAGCAGCAACCGCCGAGGTGCCGCAAAACGACGCTGATTTGCCGGTCGGGGGCGACCCGCTGACGCGCGCCAATGCCTTGTGGTCCGAGGGCGCGTATGAGCTCGCCATCCACACGATCAACTCGGGCATCGCTCAGCGACCTGATCGCTCTGACTACTACATGGCGCTGCTCAACTTCCATCTGCAACAAGGTGCGAATTTGGCCTTTGAAGCCACAGCACGTGACTTGCAAACCATCGTTGATGAAGACAGCGCTGAGTGGGCCCAGTGCTGCGACTGGGGCCAACGCCTTGACCCAGGTAACCCGCTTTATGGCCCCGTGAAACAGCGGGATATCAACCAGGTCACTTCCCTTAAAGCCAGCGACCTCGATTTGTGACCGTCGAAGCCGCTACACCGGGCGCGCCGGCGCTCCAGCGGGTGGCGTTGGGCGTCAGTTACGATGGCCGTGCGTACAACGGCTGGCAGAGCCAAGCGGACGGCAACACTGTCCAAGATCAATTGGAAACCGCGCTGCAGTCCTTTGCCACTGGACCAAAGCCCAGTACGCTGTGCGCCGGACGTACCGATGCAGGCGTGCATGGGCTCATGCAGGTTGTTCACTTTGACACCCCTATCACGCGTGACCCACTGTCTTGGGTGCGCGGGACCAATCGCTACCTGCCCCGAGACATCGCCATTCAGTGGGCCCATTTCGTACCACGCGAATTCCATGCCCGGGCCAGTGCCCTGACCCGTCGTTATGCCTACATTTTGTACGCGGGACGCGTGCGCCCCACCATCGATCGGGCACGGGTCGGATGGATTCACCACTCAGTTGACGTTGATGCCATGCGAGCGGCGGCCAGCTGCCTCACCGGCACCCACGACTTTAGCTCCTTCAGGGCGTCGCAGTGCCAATCTCACACGCCTATCAAAACTTTGGAGCCCATTCGTCTGAAAACCCGCGGGGCTTATGTCAGATTGGACTTCGAGGCCAATGCGTTCTTGCACCACATGATTCGAAACATCGTGGGGTGCCTGGTCGATATTGGTATAGGCCGACAACAACCAGAGTGGTTAAACGAGGTGTTGGCCGCCCGAAGTCGCAGTGCCGCCTCGCCAACTTTCAGCGCTGATGGTCTATTTTTTTTGGGTCCACGTTATCCCGAGGCATTTGGCTTGCCCACCCACTGCGATCCCTTTGATGGGCTGCCCCTTTAAACTGTGGCCATGACAACGCCTCCAAAAATCAAAATATGTGGCCTCACCCGGACATCAGACGTCGATGAGGCGGTCGCGGCCGGGGCGGATTACATCGGCTTCGTTCGTTACGAACCCAGTCCGCGTTATGTCGATGACGTAACCCTTAAAACGTTAAGTGAGCGCTTACCTTCAAACGTCGTCCCAGTTTTACTGTTTGTGAATGCCACGGCAGAAAAGATACGGGCCGGTTTGGCCATCGCACCCAATGCCCTGCTGCAATTCCATGGTGACGAACCGCCAAACGCCTGCACCGCTTATGGACGACCATTCTGGAAAGCGGCGCGTATTCCCACTGCGCCCGGCGCAGAGGGCTTCGATCTTTTACAATTTACGCACACCTACGCTGAAGCCGATGCGGTACTGCTCGATGCAAAGATCGATGCCTACGGCGGTGGTGGAAAAACTTTTGATTGGACAGCTTTCCCTTGGTCACACCCCGAACTAAACGCCAATCGTCGCCTCGTTTTGTCTGGTGGGCTCACACCTGCAAACGTGATCGATGGCATTCGTACCACCAGCCCTTGGGGCGTTGATGTCAGCTCCGGCGTGGAGCAAA
>Ga0255765_1005291_pt1 | contig 12290 bp, 10 predicted proteins | sample 041ome_8_FD_179965 | JGI IMG/M metagenome (GOLD analysis project Ga0255765, IMG submission 179965) | Coastal salt marsh microbial communities from the Groves Creek Marsh, Skidaway Island, Georgia - 041407BS metaG (version 2) | ecosystem: Environmental > Aquatic > Marine > Intertidal zone > Salt...
AAAGATTCCGCAGAAAAAGCAATGGATTTACTCCTATCGGGTTACACTGGAAAATCTGCCAAGGTCTATGTTGGAGCCCCAGAAGATGGCGGGCGGTTTCATTACAATGAAGACTGCACGGCACTCAACTATCATGTGGAAACAATTAATGTTGAAGAAATGTTTTCACGGATCAAAGATGGTTTTAATCAACCAAATCCGCCATATCTATATAGCCCTTCGATGGTTTACTCCGAGGCGTTTGAGGGTATACAAGAAGACAATAGCCTGCGCCTTGAACATCAAAGCATCAAACCAGATCAATTAATATCAAAAATATGGATAGGAACCCAATCTATTGCAAGTGCACATTTTGATTTGCCAAGCAACTTAGCTTGTTGTTTAGTGGGTAAAAGGCGTTTTACCCTATTTCCTCCAAATCAAATTCACAATATTTATCCCGGACCATTTACTCCGACACCTGGGGGCCAGGTGATTACGATGGCAGATTTGCGCGATCCAGATTTTGAAACATATCCGCGATTTAAAGAGGCACTAGAAAACTCCTTTATTGCCGACATGGAGCCGGGCGATGTTTTATATTATCCAAGCATGTGGTGGCATGAGGTTGAGGCAAAGAATCAGTTTAACGTCATGGTAAATTATTGGTGGGTCACCTCACCCTTTTTTATGGCTGACCCGTTGCATGCACTCATGCTTGGGATTTTGGCTTTGCGTGATCGTCCTGAAAACGTGAAAGAAGCTTGGAAGGAAGTATTTAATTATTATTTATTTGGTCCATCGGACATACCTAGGGGACACCTTCCAGAGGCTTCACATGGAGTTCTAGGAGAGCTAGATGAAACTATGGCACGCCGTTTGCGCGCTATGCTTCAGCAATCTCTTAACCGATAGCTGCATATATGCAAAACAAAACTGAAGTCGTTATCGTTGGGGGAGGTACAGCCGGGTGGATTACTGCTTATGGCTTATCTAAGCATCTTGCTAAATTTCTAAACATAACTCTGATTGAATCTGACCAAATAGGCACAGTAGGTGTCGGCGAAGCAACCATTCCAAGTATGAAGGTCTTTCATCGATTGGTTGGAATTGACGAGCAAGAATTTATGCGAGAAACCCAAGCGACTTTCAAGTTGGGCATCTCACTGGAAAATTGGGGTAACATCGACGATAAGTACATCCACTCTTTTGGCACAATTGGCCAAGGTAGTTGGATATCCGAATTTCATGAATACTGGCTGGAAGCAAATGATCAGGGCTTCGGCGGTAGTCTAGATGATTATTGTCTAGAACTTAAAGCTGCCAAAGAGAATAAATTCGCACTTAGTGTAAACAAAAATCCTTTACTTTACGCCTATCATCTCAATGCGACCGCTTACGCCAAGTACTTGCGCAAGAAAAGCGAACGGCTGGGTGTGAACCGCGTTGAAGGGAGGATTTCAGATATACGTAAATGTTCTCAAACGGGTGACATCGTTTCCCTGCACCTTGACAACGGTAGAGTTATTAAGGGTGATTTCTTCATTGATTGCAGTGGTTTTAGAGGACTTTTAATCGGTGAAACCTTGGGTGTTGAATATCTTGACTGGAGCCACTGGCTGAGGTCCAATCGTGCAATTGCGGTGCAAACAGAACTTAACTCTCCGCCTGTGCCATACACTCGAGCTATTTCACACTCTGCTGGCTGGCAATGGCAAATTCCTTTGCAAAGCAGGATGGGTAACGGCATTATCTATTGTGATAAATACCTTTCAGACGAAGACGCAAAAAAAACACTCTTTGATAATTTACCCGGTGAGCCGCGTTCAGAACCAAACATGCTCCGTTTCAGCACAGGCCGGAGGAAAAAGTTCTGGCATAAAAACTGTGTTGCCGTTGGCTTGTCAAGCGGGTTCTTAGAACCACTAGAATCGACCAGCATCCATTTAGTCACTACATCCGTTATTCGTTTGATGCGATTATTCCCTTTTGCTGGTAAGGGGAACAATAAAGAGCTAGAAGAAGAGTATAATTCGCAAACGCTAAATGAGATGGAATCGGTTCGAGATTTTGTGATTCTCCATTACAAACTCACACAACGAAGCGACAGCGAATATTGGAATGACTACCGAACCATGGATGTGCCGGATTCTCTATCACATAGGTTGGAGATTTTTCGCAAACATGGTTATACCTCCTCCGATGGCCTGTTTCATGTTCCATCCTGGGTCCAAGTTATGTTGGGACAGGGGCTATACCCGGAAAGGCATCACAGAGCTAGTGGCATACTTCCCCCCGCAGGGCTGAAAGAGCAGATGACCAAGATAAAAAATCACATCGATATGAGCTTGCAACAAATGCCTTCACATGAAGACTTCATCAAGCAGTATTGCGCTGCCCCATCGCAAGCTGTCAAATAATTATTTCGGTAACACGGCAGCAAAAAAGTTTAGTGTTAACCGGCCTTTAAGGGGATCCGGGGTAAGTAGTTCCGGGTGAGTGATATGGCCGCTGTGAGGCAATTCACCATTGTAGAAAACCATCCTGTTGAACTTAGCGGGAACTGAATCAACAAACTCTGCGATTTCGTTAGAGCTGGTCATGTATTCTGGTGGTTTTCTGAACACCTCTGAGTGCTGCTCCAGGTAACGAAGTGCCGCTTCATGGTCTCTAGATGCAATCTGGAACGCATTTGCCGCAATTTCTTTGTTTCTCCATCGATAGAAGCCTGTTCCGCCTAGGTCAGGGTTCTCAAAAAGATATATAACTCCTGCATAAGTATGATATTCAGGGCTAATGCGAGGATCGATATGACACATGCGGTGGTAGACCGATAGCTCTTCCGGCTTGAGAGCCACATTGGACAAAAAGGCTTTCAGGCGCATACCGGCTCTGAGGAAGGGGAATTGGCGACTCAACTTTGAGCGGATAAAACCATGGATCTCTTGGATTTCAGAAATCTGCATATCTGGGCCGCGACCCGGGTGACCCAGAGGCTGGGAAACAATTTTTTGTATTTGCCCCGAAAAGTTTTCTACAACCTGCTTCGGATCAGCAAGAAAGTTGTCCACAATTGCATACTTCTGCCCGCCTTCAAGCTCATGCAATTTTATTTCCGGACTAGCAGCAACTTTTACCTTTGGTTGTTCCATCTTTTCGCCAACAGCTGTTTGATATTTCTCCATATTGCCCAAGTCATGGCTTTATCAAAAGTACTTATTATAGGCGCTGAAGTCTCTTGATGTCGTGGAATAATATATCAGCTCTCTGATTTATTACCCGGTTTTGGTGTTGCGTTTTGAAAAGGGAACTGGGCTATTTTATCGCTGGATTTGATATCAGAGATTTTTACCTTGCCTTCCTTTTCCACTTCATCAATACGGACAATGGAATGCATAGGTATAAAGGAGCGTTTCACGCTGGTGAACTCATTTTTTAGCTTTTCTTCAGCAGGGTCGACAATTACCTGGGTACGTTCGCCAAAAACGAACTCCTCAATTTCAATAAACCCCATCAGATCACTCTGAAAAATCTGCCGGGCATAAATTTCGTACACCTGTCCCTGATTGTAAAAAACGACTCTGTAGGTAGGCTGTTTCGACATACTTTTATCTAGCTGTTCGAGGGCAATTTAAAAAGGGCGCGCATATTAGCACAACGCACCTGCGTATCCTCCTTAACTCAGGAGACTCCCTCTTTATTTGGGGTCACTTTGACCAAGTTAAAGTCTGAAAAATGATTGTTTAGCCCTTATCAGCTAAAGGATGGAGTGAAATTATGCCTTCTCATCGTTATAATCGCCCGCCTTTCTTTTTCAAGTGCCATAGTTCATGAAAAAACTTTACGTCGAGACCCATGGTTGCCAGATGAACGAATACGACTCCGCTCGTATGCGTGATCTGCTGGGCGAGTCACAGGGCATGATAGAAACCAGTTCAGCGGAGGATGCAGACGTCATCTTGCTGAATACCTGTTCCATTCGTGAAAAAGCCCAGGAAAAAGTGTTCCACCAGCTGGGACGTTGGAAAAAATTAAAAGACGCCAAGCCAGAATTGCTTATCGGTGTGGGTGGCTGCGTTGCCAGCCAGGAAGGTGATGGAATTGCCAAACGTGCTCCCTATGTAGATCTTATTTTTGGACCACAAACCCTACACCGACTGCCGGAGATGATTCAGGAGCGCAACAAAAAAGATGGCACCACAGTGGTTGATATTAGCTTCCCCGAGATAGAAAAGTTCGACCGTTTGCCGGAGCCTGAAGCAGATGGGGCAACTGCCTTTGTCTCCATTATGGAGGGCTGTTCCAAGTACTGCACTTTCTGCGTTGTCCCCTACACGAGGGGAGAAGAAGTTAGCCGACCTTTATCTGCGGTTTTGGATGAAGTTGCACATTTGGCTTCCCAGGGTGTTCGCGAGGTCAACCTGCTCGGGCAAAACGTCAATGCCTGGCGTGGAAGTTTGCCGGACGGTTCAGTCGCCAGATTTTCCGATTTGATTCCGCTGGTCGCCCAAATAGATGGCATCGATCGTATCCGTTACACCACGTCCCACCCGGTGGAATTCACGGACGACTTAATCGCCGTTTATTCTGAAGTGCCAGAGCTGGTCAATCACTTGCACCTTCCTGTCCAAAGCGGTTCAGACCGAATACTGGCTCTGATGAAACGCGGGCATATGGCGATTGAGTACAAATCAAAAATTCGTGCGCTGCGTAAAATCCGTCCGGACATCAGCATCTCATCGGACTTTATTATCGGATTTCCCGGAGAGTCAGATAGCGACTTCGAGGCAACCATGAAGCTCATCCATGATGTCGGTTTCGATACCTCGTTTAGTTTTATATATAGCTCTCGTCCAGGAACGCCTGCGGCCGATATGCCAGATGACACTTCCATGGAAACAAAAAAGGCACGACTACAACGACTGCAAGCAACGATAATGCAAAGCGCTCGCCAGATAAGCCTGGCGATGGTGGGGTCCGTTCAAAATATATTGGTCACCGGCTATTCCAGAAAAGATCCCGGTCAGCTACAGGGTCGTACAGAAAACAATCGAGTGGTGAATTTCCGTACTGATGACGACTCAGTTATCGGCGATTTTGTTCAGGTTGAAATTGAAGAGGCGCTACCTAATTCCCTGCGGGGACGCCTTATCAGTGAGGCATAAATTCCAGACAAAAAAATGGCCCGTTATCGGGCCATTTTTTTACTACGCGTTATTAGTGCGCGGCATGTCGCTCTTCTTTAAGTGTCTCTACTAAAACACGCACATTCTTGAACTTGGGCTTGGCCTTCTTCAGGAAATATTCCAGATGGTCAATCGCCTTGTGTTGTTGACTCTCTTCAGCACCTTTTAATTTGCCGTAAAGCTTGTCAAGCTTCGCCTCTTTCTTGGCAATACGTGATTTCAGTTCAGCACACTTATCATTACGAATACTTTTCTTCATAACGAACTCCTTTGCTGTTTTGGTTAAATACACGGCCAGTTTAGCAAAACGTATATACAGATGCAATACCCTGAGAGCACTTAGTATATATTTTGGAATAAAGTACTAATTTATGTCTAAATCAGGCGGAGTGGGGTTTCTTGAAGGGCGGACATTTGCTCGCGTAATTCAAGGATATGCTGCCCCCAATAACGCTCTGTATTGAACCAGGGAAAAGCCATGGGAAAGGCTGGATCATCCCAGCGCCTGGCCAGCCAGGCCGCATAATGCATGATTCTTAGGGTCCTCAAGGGCTCAATCAAATTTAACTGGCGATCATCAAAGCTGCCAAACTGCTCGTAAGCATCAACCACCATAGCCAGCTGGCCTTCCTGTTCTTCCCGGGAACCCGATAACAACATCCACAAGTCCTGGATAGCCGGAGCCATGCGAGCATCGTCGAAATCAACAAAATTGGGCTCGCCTTCACGCCAGAGAATATTTCCCGCATGGCAATCCCCATGGCAACGAATGAATGGGACATCTCCTGCCTCATTCATTCTGGCCCTGATTAATTCCAGAATATCCCCAACCAGGGACTCGTATGACTCACTCAGACTGTTCGGAATAAACTTATCCGCCAAAAACGCCACACTATCCTCACCATAGGTGCGAATATCTATTTTCGGCCGAAAATGAAAGTCACTGGCAGCCCCGACCATATGCATACGCCCCAGATAGCGTCCCAACTGGGAAAGATTTTCAGGGTTATCCATGTCCCCTTCTCGCCCACCCCTTCGCAGAAACAAGCTTAGGCGATAGCCTTCGAAGCAATGCAGGCTTTTTCCTTGAATGACCAGTGGTGGAACAACAGGCAAATCGTTTTCATTCAGCTCAAAACAAAAATCGTGCTCTTCCTGAATTTGTTCGTCACTCCAGCGACCGGGGCGGTAAAACTTGGCAATAAGCGGTTCGGTATCTTCAATACCTATTTGGTATACCCGGTTTTCGTAGCTGTTTAAGGCAAGAATACGTCCGTCTGTAACGAGCCCCAGACTTTCTACCGAGGACAGTATTTGGTCGGGTGTAAGGTCGGCATAATCTGCTCTGGAATGATCGTCCTTCATGCACTATGCCGGGAAGTTTTAAGGGACGACATGGTAAACCCAATAAACGTACTCACCCAAACTATTCTGTTCTTTGTGGGCAAGTACGTTTATCGCAATTCAATATTGGTTATAAGATAGCCAGCAATTCAATATCGAATATTAGGGCCTGGTAGGGGCCAATAGCACCACCAGCACCATTTTCACCATAGGCCAACTCATAGGGAATATAGAGTTTCCATTTGCTGCCCACAGGCATCAACTGCAGGGCTTCAGTCCAGCCTGCGATCACACCATTAACCGGGAATTCTGCCGGCTGGCCTCGCTTGTAAGAACTGTCAAACTCTGTGCCATCTATAAGTGTTCCGGCATAGTGAGTGCTCACAGTACTTGTCGCAGATGGCATTTCTCCAGAACCTTCAGTGATCACTTCATACTGTAAGCCCGAGGCTGTCACCTGAACTTCGGGACGTTTGGCATTTTCTGCCAAGAAGGCTTGCCCTGCTGCTGCATGCTCACCGGCAGCAGCTTGTTTGGCCGCTTCGAGGCGTTGTTGAATTTCGCCAAAGGCCGCATTAATTTCATCGGCTTCAACACGTAACTGGTCGCCATTAAAAGCGTCCTGAATTCCAGTTATGGCCGCATCAAGAGAGACTCCTTCAAATACTTGCTTGAGTTGATCGCCCATTTGCATACCGACACCGTAGGAGGCACGGGCCTCAACGGAGGAAAGGTCCAAATCTGACATTTGTAGTTCCTGATTGTGCGCTCTCTGCTAGAGAGCGATAGTGAATCAAACACGTGCTGGCTGGTTGCCCCAGCAGGTATTTGTCGAGAGCGCGACATAATGCCACAACCGCATCGCTTTCTCACCCCAGGCTACTCGTTCCGACCAGAAAATAAGCATCGCGAAGGCGCTTAAGCAGATGGCTTACTTTTAACACTCTTAGGAATTGCCTTAAGTTCAGATTATTCCCTGACATTGGGTGTCTCAATTCCTGCCATGGGATAAACTGGACGTCAGGAAACCATTCTCAGCCATGAACACCCCTCCGCTATTAATATTCACCGATATGGATGGTACTTTGCTGGATCATTTCAGCTATAGCCACCAACCAGCCGCCAAGACCCTGACTAAGTTAAAGTCACTGGGGATCCCGGTGATTGCCAACACGAGCAAAACGTTTTCCGAGTTAATTGACCTCAGGGTCTCTATTGATAACAGCGATCCTTTTATTATTGAGAATGGCGCCGCGATATATCTTCCCAAAAAACAGTGGCCCTCAGCTCCAGAGCACGATGCAGAGCTAGATGACTACTGGGTAAAGGAATTTTGTCCTCCCCGCTCCCACTGGCAAACCATAATCCAGTCAATTTCAGCTGAGTTTGATGGTGAGTTTTCGACTTTTATGGAAGGTGGAATAGACGCCATCATGGAGTGGACTGGACTAGACAGACAGCGCGCCCAACAAGCAGCAGATCGCCGCTATGGCGAACCAGTACGATGGCTTGGCTCTGATGACCGCGCCACTGAATTTACAGCTCGACCGCAACAAACACTGTTAGCCAAAGCCAATAAGAGCTTACAAAGTAAGCCAGCGCAAAAGATGCCAACACGAACAGGCCGGCAATAAATCTTAACGCATCATTCACATTCATTTTTCTCTCCAACTGATTCAGTTTCATATTCTTTATATTAGATATTTCTAAATTAGTAAATACTAATATATAATCGCCAAAAATAGCAACAAAGACAAATACAAAAGTGCAACTGGATGTAGAAGAAATACTGGAAAATTCCGGGCAAGCCGGACAATTCCTAAAGTTATTAGCCAACCGAAATCGGCTAATGGTGCTTTGTTCTCTAATAGATGAAGAACTGTCTGTCTCTGAATTAAACGAACGAATTCCGCTCTCGCAATCCGCACTTTCCCAACATTTGGCCACTCTTCGCAACGCGGGCACGGTTTCTATTCGCAGGGAGGGACAAACTATTTACTATCGAATTCAAGACAATCGAGTCAAGCGAATGCTAGCAACATTGGCTGATCTTTTTTGTGAACCCAAATAATTAGGAGAACGATCACAATGAATATTTTGGACAAATTATTGGGCCGTCGGGCAGACTTCAAAGCAAATGAGACTATTCCGCCAGATGCGGTATGGGTCGATTGCCGTCAACTGGATGAATACCAGTGCGGTCATTTAGAGGAGGCCATCCATATTCCCCATTCTGAAATAAGCAATCGCCATGAAGAGCTCGACGTTGACAAAAATCGTCCACTTTATTTGTATTGTGCTGGGGGGAAACGAGCCGAAATGGCCAAAAAATGCCTTGAAGCGGAAGGCTACACGCATGTGGTCAATGTAGGTGGCCTTAAAGATGCTATAAAAAAAGCCGGAAAGACTGATTAATCCCTCGTTCTTTCAACAGTGCGTGGCAGCTTATGAAACAACTTGATGGACTGGTTCGATACTCCCTAAGGGGTCAACTGCCCCTGTGGATTTTTATAACAGCTCTGGTAATGGGTGCTTTTGCCCTTAAGTACACAGCACGGGAAGAAGAACCGCAGATCGTCGTCCCTGTCATTGACGTGTTTGTGGAAGCACCGGGATTAAGTGCTCACCAGATCGAAAGGCAAGTTACTACGCCACTGGAAAAACTTCTGGCCCAGATTCCGGGGGTTGAACATGTGTATTCCTCTTCAACCAACGGAATGGCCAATGCGACGCTGCGTTTTTATGTCGGCGAAGACAGGGAAGAATCCATCCTCAACACCTACAACAAGCTCTATTCGAATCAGGACAAAATCCCACCTGTTGTTAGTAACTGGATGCTTAAACCTGTTGAAGTAGACGACGTCCCTATCTTGTTAATCGGCCTCTGGAGTGAAGACCCTGAACAATACAGTGACTTTGAATTAAGACGACTGGCTGACGAAATGGCGATCTGGCTTCAGGGTATTCCACGCACTAGCGAGGTTAATGTCGTAGGTGGTCGACCGCGCAAGGTGCAGATACAGATAAGCCCAGAGAGTCTGGCAGCTCGCAAAACCACTCCCATGGAAGTCATACGTGCAATCCAGAATTCAAATCAGTTGATTGACGCCGGGGACTGGACATTTAACAGCCAGTCTATCCTGATGGAGTCTGGCGATGCGTTTCGCAAAGTGGAAGACCTGGAAAACACTCTGGTCAACGTGATTAATGGAACGCCTGTATTACTTAAAGATGTTGCTCGAATTGTCGATGGACCGGCAGATGCCGAACAATACACCTGGATAGACTTTAACTCTGGCCACCCTGCCTACAATCCCGAAAAAAATGGTTATCCGATGGTCACCCTGAGTGTGGCCAAACAAAGGGGGAGCAATGCTGTTTGGGTAGCAGATGAAGTTCATGAGCTTTTGGCAGAACTGGAAAGAGACCTGCTGCCAGCAGAAATTCATACTGAAGTGATCCGTGATTACGGACAGACAGCCAACGAAAAGGTCAATAATCTTACGACCAGCCTCGCTTTTGCCATCCTCACCGTCGTTATCTTTATTGGCATTTTCCTGGGGTGGCGCGCTGCCGCAGTCGTGGGCTTGGCACTACCCATATGCTATGGAATTACACTGGCTCTGGATCTTGCATTTGGCTATACCATCAACCGGGTTACTCTGTTTGCCCTGATATTGTCTTTGGGCCTTTTGGTCGATGACCCCATCACCGGGGTCGATAATATTTCCCGAAATCTGAAGGAAGGCGATGGCGACTTCCAGGACAAAATTGTCCAGGCCATTGCCGAGATCCGTACTCCCTTGCTGATGTCGACAATCACTATTGCCCTAGCGTTCCTGCCACTGGCATTTATTACTGGAATGATGGGACCTTACATGGCGCCTATGGCTTTTAATGTTCCAGTAAGTGTTGTCCTCAGTACGCTGGTTGCTTTCATTGTTACCCCATGGCTGGCCTCAGTACTCATCAAACCCGGACAGGGCATGATCTCTGAAGACACCCAGGATGGTTTTTACCGAAAGGTCATGACACCTGTTTTGCAAAGCAAACGAAAAAGCAAGGTAGTTCTGTGGAGTGTTCTCATACTATTTTTGCTAACGGCAATGTTGCCTGTTTTGCGACTGGTGCCACTCAAATTGTTGCCATTTGATAACAAAAACGAAATCCAGATTGTTATCGATATGCCGCGCAGAGCAAGCCTGGAGGAAACAGCCGCCAAGGCCAGAGAGGTATCCGCATTAGTAAGGCAACTACCTGAAATCCAGTCTGTCTCGGCGTTTGTCGGCACTGCTTCACCAATGGATTTCAATGGCATGGTGCGCCAATACTATCTTCGCCGGGAAGATTATCAGGCCGATCTCAGGATAAATCTGGTGGATAAGACCAGGCGCGAGCATCAGAGTCACGCAATTGTGCTTAGATTGCGGGAACTACTGGAACCAGTCTACCGCGATCAGATAAAGGTAAAAGTTGTCGAAGTACCCCCGGGGCCACCCGTTCTGAGCACACTGGTGGTCGAAGTCTATGGCAGTAAAATCACCACCTACGCTGAGCAAGAGCGCGCGGCAGAACAACTGGCAGAAAGGATGCGCAGGGAAGCCCATGTGGTTGAAGTAGATACCAGCAAACAAACACCACAATCCAGACTTCGCTTTGTAACAGACAAAAATAAGGCGGCGCTATCCGGAATTGCCACCTCAGACATTAATACAACCCTTGCCCTTGCAAATGCTGGCCTGGACGTCGGCTATGTTCTCATTGAAGATGAAGTGCGCCCTTTACCTATTGAATTAAGGCTACCTCCGAGGGAACGACATTCAGTCAATAATTTTCAGCGGCTGTTTATCAAAGGTCAACTTGGCGCCACTCAACAAACCAGCCCCGAGGGATTAACTATTACTCCGCAGCCCCTCGTTGCCCTGGGAGAGTTGGGGCAGTTTGAAAATCAGGAGGCTGACAGGGTTATTCTGCACAAAGACCTTAGACCTGTGGTCTATGTTACTGCTGAGCTCAATGGCCGTACACCGGCAGAAGTCATTGCCGACCTAAACGCTGACCAGATTGATCTGGAAGCAATCGGTCACGCTAATGAAGAAACCACGGCATGGGAAGATCGAAATTTCCTTAATAATGGTGCAGGTGACTATTGGTCCGTGGATAGCAATATTGAATTAAAATGGACTGGCGAAGGTGAATGGCTAATAACCAAGGACGTTTTTCGGGATATGGGGCTGGCATTCCTGTTTGCGCTGTCCGCTATTTTTGTTCTGCTGCGAATCCAGACCGGCTCAATTTCCATTTCACTAATTATCATGTCGGCTATTCCCTTAACCACTATAGGCATCATGCCCGGTTTCTGGCTACTTAACAGCCTTGGTGAACGAACGGTCGCTGGAGCCCCGGATCCTGTGTTATTCACGGCAACGGCCATGATTGGCATGATTGCACTGGCGGGCATTGTGGTCCGAAACTCACTCATTCTGGTTGAGTTCATCAATCAGTCTTGCGCACAGGGCGCTCCCCTGCGAGAAGCGCTACTCAGTGCCGGTAGCGTTAGAATGCGCCCCATACTGCTTACCGCAGGCACTACCTTGCTGGGCAACCTGGTAATAACGCTGGACCCGGTCTTTAGCGGCCTGGCCCTTGCCATTATTTTCGGCATACTGGCATCCACCCTTTTTACTCTGGTCGTGGTACCTGTTGTATATCATCTGGTGTTCTGCACAGATGACCCACTTAAAGATGAGGCACTTCCCACATGAGCAACCATCTGTCTGA
>Ga0255765_1005298_pt1 | contig 12283 bp, 10 predicted proteins | sample 041ome_8_FD_179965 | JGI IMG/M metagenome (GOLD analysis project Ga0255765, IMG submission 179965) | Coastal salt marsh microbial communities from the Groves Creek Marsh, Skidaway Island, Georgia - 041407BS metaG (version 2) | ecosystem: Environmental > Aquatic > Marine > Intertidal zone > Salt...
ATTGCCGCGCAGACGTGGTATGCGTACAAGAATAGCGCGGTAATGATCAACGCCACGGAGAGAAAGAAGCAAAAATTAACGTACGATTTTTGCAACGCGTTGGACAGAAATCCGTACGATCCAACGTTGCTCGCATTTTTGGTGAGAGAGGCGAACATTGACTACGTTTCACGCGCGCAGAGAATACGCGCGCAAGAAAATCGAGGCAATTTGTTGCGTGCGCTGACGGGTGGCTTGTCTGTCCAAGTATTCCCATCGCATATGTTCAGCGAACAAGGCTACTCCTCGGACAGCGAAGAGGAGGAAGCCGCGCTTGAAAAGTGGAAAGAACTCGACGCACAAATTCCGGTAATGACGCCAGAAATCTGGAACACGCTCCCACAAGAAGTCAGAGACCAAGGACTGTCCATGATGAATGCGGTAAACGCGATGAACGTGATCGACGGCTTTGCCGGGGAAGCGGCAACGCAACGAGCGGGAACAGCCGCCCAGACGACGACGACGGCCGCGGGCGCAAAGAAGAAGGAAAACCGTCTTTTGGCCATCCTCCGATGCGTCCTGTTTACACTCTTGGACTTTTCATTAGCCGTCCCTTTGCTTCTTACGATGTGCGTGACCTATCCATTGGGTTACTTTTTGGGCCGAACTCTACGATACGCGTTATCGTTCGTGAAATACATGCGGGCGATTTGCACAAAAGAGAAGAAGAAGAACGCGGAAAAAGAGCAACAAAAGCCGAAGAAGAAGAAGGATAACCCGTTCAGAGGCATGTTTGACCGCTAATAAGAGTCGTTTGAATGTGCGCCTCGCGGAAGAGAGAGAGAGACACAACACTTTAAAATTTTGCAACATACACAAATACCTCAGAAAAAACCAACTCGAAAGCGCTTTACATACCTAAAGAAGTTCTCCTCCTTTTGCGAAGAAGAGAGAAGAGGACGACGTAAACGACGACAAAAACAACACCAACGTAATACTAATACTAATGTTCAAAAAGTTTTCCTTGGAAGATTTCCACGGGAGCACGCAGATCAAATCCTCCGTCCAACGCGCGATTCGATCGAAAATCGCCGAACAGTTTCCCTCCTTGTGTTCCAATCGCTCGGTCAAGGATGAAGACGAGGACGAAGAAAAACGCCGCCAAAAACGCCGGGATTCCTCGGATTCAGATTCAACCTCGTCGTCGTCGGACGAGGAGGAGGAAAACGAGGAAGGGCCGACGCCGTTAGATTTGTTGTTGCCGAAAAAAAACGCGGAAATCCGAGTCGGGAAGTTGGAGAACAAAGTGACTGTCGTTCTAGTGGGAAACGAACCTTTATTCTTCCAAACCGTGAAAGACGGTCCGTATTACCCAACCTTAAAAGTCCTCCACCGATTCCCACGAATGATGAAACGACTACGAACAGACAAAGGGGCGATTAAATTCGTGTTTAAAGGATCAAACATCATGTGCCCAGGGTTAACGAGCGCGGGCGCGACCATGCACGACGAGGTGGAGGAAGACGAACCGGTAGCGATATACGCGGAAGGGAAAGAGCACGCGTTAGCGGTCGGGACGTGCGTTATGAGCGCGGAAGCTATGCGAAGGGAAAATAAAGGCATCGGGGTGGAGTTGTGCCACCATTTAGGCGATGGGTTGTGGGAGTATCTGTCCAAGGTGCACGAGTAGTTCTTAGTTTTATTATGCGAGGATGATGCTATTTACGTTTAGTTATTATATTACAGCGCTTCTTCTCACTAATCGCTCCCTCCGCTCATCTCTTTACCTCCCCCGCTACCTTTCCCGTACGTTTGCTTCCCCCACGAAAACGGCACGTATTTATGTTTAATCATGTGTCTCAACTGCTGCTTCATCGTCATCGTGAACAACATGATAAAATACATCAACAATATCGGCCAAAACACCGGCACGTCAAACACCGGGAAGAAGGTCATGGAGAAGGAGACGAGCAAGCTCTTCGCGGATTTGACCCAAAACTTAAACTCTGGCAGTTTTCGAACGAATGGTCTGCAACAAAAGTAATAACGAAAAGAGAACCGGTCAGCGACGGCAACGGCCACGCGTATATACATCGGCGCGTCGATAAAATCAAACGCGTCCTCCGAATATCATCGCGAAAACGCGACGAAGCGGAAAAGAAGAAGAAAACCGAGAAAGATACGATACACAAAACCGCATACACGGTGTTCCTTTTCTCCTTCGAATGCATTCGTAAACCGATGACGACGCTCGAAACTTTTTCCTAAAACGCACCGGTACTCTTCGTTATTGCTGCTCGGCAACGTCGGTCCTTCACTCGCGCTCAAACTTGGGTCTCTCGCCGGCGATAAAAACCCAATCATTAAGTTCAGGTTATAAATCCCTAACCCATACGTCACGATGTAATACCCGTGGACGAAATACGCTCTCAGCGTGTACATAAGCGCGAGAAAAACCCACGCGAGCCATCTGTGAAAGGCGAACGGAACGGATCGGTCCAACAGTCGTTGCATCCGTTGCGAGGATTGGATTCTGAGTTTCGAGAAGTAATCGTTCCTGTCTGGGTCTTCCGAGGCGCCGTACGCGAATGATTCCGACATTTACTCTTATTATATATCCGAGTGCGCGTGTGTGTGTATATCTTCTCTTTCGAGCGAGCAATCAATAGTAGCGAGTTGTTGTTGTTATGTGATGTGTGCTCTCTTCTCTATCTCGCGCGGAGTGAGTAAAACTCTTCTTACGTTTTTTTGAAGGCACATGAGAAAAAATTTAATTGACTGAAAAAAATTCAAAAAAAAAGGAGGGTGCTCTTTTCCCTCTGTTTTCCCGCATAAAAGCTTGCGTTTGTTGAGACACATCAGACGCGCGCTCTTTGAGCGTTCTCCGAAACAGGAGCCCAACGAGAGAACGGCGGAGGACCTTTTATTCTTTCTTTCTGCTGAGTGTTGCTTGTTGTATTGCCCTTTTGTGTTGTTGTTGATTGCTTTTTTGTGTGACACAAATTATAGGATGGATTTGGACGACACCGAGGGAGGAGGAGGAGGAGAATCGTCGGAGGAGGAAACGGCGTCGTTGCTCGCGTGGATGTCGGCGAAGAAAGAAGCGATGCTGGAAGAGGAAGAGGAGGAAAAGGAGGAGGATGATTCGGTGCCTCGGCAATTGCCACCGAAACTTTCCCCGATGAGAAAGAGAGGCGAAGTGTTGACGCCACCGAGCAGACTGTTAGGGGAAGAGACGAGATATTCTTCTTCAGAGGAAGAGGAAGAGGAGTTGACGTTTACGACAAAAATGGAGGATGATGCGAACAAGATCGACGAGGAGTACTTCGCCAGCGAGAAAACGACGAATAAGAATACGAGTGGTGTTTCGGCGGAAGCGACGACGACAACGGTAAACAAGCGGTTAGACGGGATGACGCTGAATAGAGAAGAGGAGGAGAAGTACATGCGAAGGAATCCGCGACGAGGGGTGGTATCGTCGTCAGGGGTGGCGGCGTCTTCGCCGTGGGAGGAAGAATATGGGAAACCGATGATACTTCCAGAGGCGAAACCGATTGGGAGTTACCCGATGACGGATTTGGAGAAAAGGACGTTGGAGTTGCGCGCGGATCCCGCGGCGAAGGACGATTTGGAGAGAGCTATTCATCTGGCGATGGAGAGAGCGACGATACCGATAAATGGTAGTGTTGGCAAGACAGTGGTGAGCAAAGAGGTGGGAAAAGAAGAAGAAGAAGAAGAAGAAGAAGATTTAAAGCGCGCCGCCGCTCATAGTAGAAAGCTCGTCGCGTTGCAAAATAGAGATTTTAGAAGTGTAGAAAACGTCGCGGAAATCAGAGAAAGCGCGGCGAGAGTGAAAACGTGGTTTCGCGCGCTCGGCGTCGAGCTCAACGAAAACGTGTTGGTATCCGCCAGAGATGACGACGAAAACGAGACGGACACGTTTGCTCGAGCGTTGACCAAGGCTGCCACGGATGGGAGTTTGTTGAAAGAAATCGTAGAATCCGAATCAAAAGTTCGCATTCCATCGGGCGTCTTTGCGGCTTCTTCGTCGATTACGGAAGGCGTTTTGAAACATTTGCGAACGGTTCCAGGTGTTCAACCGCGATTTTTGTGGTGCCAAGACGAAATCGAAACGGGCGTTGACGTCGAAGCGACAGTTGGTTTGTTCGATGATATCAGAACGTGCGGTAGATGGCGCTAAAAAATCACACTACACATTTGTTTGTACTATTATTGGACTTTTTGCGCGCCTCCTCTTCTTCTTCCAAGCCTCCCCGTTCGAGAGAGTCTCGGAAAGAGAAACCAAAAAACCCAGTGTTCGCCTTTGGTCCGTTCAAACACCGCTTTTACCCTCGCCTCTTCCACGTGCTTACTCAATCCCGACGCGTCTCTTGCCATCGACTCGGGACTCCCGCCGCGCTCTTCTCTTTCCCGTTTCGCTTTTAAAGACGCGACGTAAAATTCGCCTCGTTTGACCGCCATGTACGTTTGGTAAAATAAACCAAACGTGAGAGGAGTGATGGTTGCAGTTGCTAATACGACTATGCACCACGTGCCAATCCACGTGTCTTCGCACGCACTCACGTATTTCAAAGCGAAAGTGCAATACTGTATGAGCGCTCCGGTTGACGTCGGGAAATGCCCTATGTGTTCGTACGTGTTCTTGCCAAAGTTGGAATATTTATCCGTGCCACTCATAACTCTCTCGTACGGTTTCATAAACGTCGCTCTTTGCGACGTGAACGGTAACAAAATGGCAACGGTAAACGCCAACGCGCATCCCAACGAACACCACAAGCAAAAACACGTAAACGCTCTCACGTTATGTTTGCCGACGCAGTTTTGTAAAAACGGACAGTGGTGGTCTAAATCGACTATGCACTTATTGCACGTGGAGCAATGAGAGGTCCCAAACGGTTTCACGTCATCACATTTGATGCAATACGCGCAATTTCTAAACGAGTCTCGAGGCACGATGGTCGTCGGATGTCTCTCCGTTGTCTCCGTGCCGTTTTCGATATCCGTCTCAGTCTCGTTCTCCAGATTTTGACGTTGCTGCTGACACCACGGCACCGGCATAATCCCATTCCGGTTACTATTTCTATCACTAGTATTACGTCTACCACCACTCTCTACGTCTTCCTCGTCGCTTTCGCTCCCACTCATACTCCCTTCCCCGTCCTCTCGCAACTGGCGAATGCTCTTCGGCCGCGAAAGAATCGACACCGCGTAGTTCCAATAAATGTTCGCGCACGCGAACATCAACAGGCATCTCAATCCAAAACTCGTCGCCAAATCCATCATTCGCGCGTTCGTCGTCCTTTCCATCATCTCCCCTTCAACATTTAAAACTCTTTTCTCTCTTTCCGTCGTCAACTTTGGAATGGACACTTCGTACGTTTTCGAGACTAAATAATACACCAAACACAGAACGGTTGGTATTAAAATCCTTCCCATCGTTCTCGCGAGACATCTCGCCGGCAAAACGAGACAAAACTCTTTCACTCCTTTGCCTTTGCATCCCCCGAGTCCTCCTTTTCCTCCTCGCGCGAAAAAAGCGGCGGGAGAAGACTCGAGCGACGAATTCATCGCCCCGCAGTGCCCGCACAAAAACTTGGGGGCGAGCTTCCTCGGGAGATTGGATTTCTCTCCGTCGTTTTTATCGTCGTCGTCACCGAATAAAGGAGGAGGTTGTAATCGCGCCGAGCATCCCCAACACTGGACGAGCGAGGAAACGCCCTCTCCTCCTCCTCCGAGTGGTGTTTTTGTCGGTCGATGCATCACAGATGTCGCATCATGTGTTTATTCTGCCGTTTTTGTATGGAAATCCTTCAGAATTGCATCGCTCGGGATAGAGAAACGATGTCGTGGAAACGACGCGAAGTTTCAGCGATGATGACGGCGACGACGAGGAGATATCTCCTCCTCAGGCATCTCTCCTCCTCATACGCAGGAGGGAAAGGAGGTGGAGCACACGCGCGCATCGGTGGGGGCTTTTGGAGGCGTCAATATCATCATCAATGTGCGAGCTTTACGAGGAGCGCTTTAGACGTTTCCCGGGAAGGATTCGTGTTTTGGAGAGGATTCGCCGCGCGGAGTAGCACGCACACCGCGCGCGATGGCGGAAGGAACCGGGCGTTTTCGAGCGCGTCATCCGTGTTGTCTTCGAACAAAAGCGCTTCGAGCAGCAGCGAGGGCGAGACAGACGACGACAGCGATGATGAGAACGAGAACGACTCAGAGATGAGAGAAAAAGAAGAGCAAAAACGAGGACTACTCCTGCGAGAAGAAGGAACATCCGAAACATCCTCCTCTTCCTCTGTGACGAACAAAATCGTAAACATTCCAAACGCGTTATCCGTGGGTCGAGCAGTATCCGGTCCAATCATATCTTACATGATCATCCAAGGTCCAGATGTGTATTCGAGCGAGCTCGTGTTGACGTCGATAGCGCTGGCGGGGATTTCGGATTACGCGGACGGGTACCTGGCGAGGAGATGGAACCAAACGAGTAATTTTGGTTCTTTTTTCGATGCCGCGGCGGATAAGATTTTCGTCAGTTCCGTCGGGGTCGGGATGGCGGCGACTGGGCAGCTGCCGGCGTGGATCGTTGGTCTGTTCGTGTTGAGGGATTGTGGTTTTTTAGCGAGCGGGTTTTGGCGGCGAGCGAACGCGCTCAAGTTTGAAAATTTGACGTGGCGACAGTATTTTGCCATCGACACGGTGAAGAGGGAGGATGAAAGGGAGGACAACGGAGTCGTAGAAAAGAGTGGTCGTGGTGAGAGCAGCAGTAGCGTGGAGAATAGCGACACCTCTCGAGTGGCGGCACGGAAAGAGAAAAGCGATTGGGAAGCGTTCAACTCCACGGAAAAGTGGGAACCGCTCTTCGTCGGCAAAGTCGCCACGGCGTTACAAATGGGTCTCCTCGCTGTCGCGTGCGGGCAAACGCTCGACCACATCCCGCTCCTCTTCGACACGTACGAGACGCAAAAGCAAGTCATTTCCACCACGACTGAAAACTTTGCCCACTTCACCTTCGCCGCCACCGCCTACGCCACCGCGCATTACGCCAAAGCGTACTTCTCGCACCCCGGATGGAAAGAACTGAAACAAAAGCGAGAAGAGAGAAGAGAAGAGAGAAGAGATTACGTCCGAGCGAGCGTTCGCGATATTCGCGATTCCGCGAAAACCAAGTACCGAGTGAGCAAAGAGAAAATTTTACAACGCGTGGCGAAAAGCGAAACCGACTTTCGACAAAGACGACAGAGCTTAAAGCGACACAGGCAACACCAACATCAGCAGCAGCAAGAGACGACGACATAAAGCGTCGTCGAATAATGAGTACGCGACGATTGTTTTTAGACCGAAGGCATCAAGGAGCGCAGTATCTTCGGGAATAGTTCACATTAGTTATTTAGTTCATAAAGTCTATAGGAGCAGCAACAGAGATAAAATGTATTCGTCCCAACTTTCCTCACATCCCCGACAAGCAAAAGGACACGCGAGAGAGACAGAGAGAGAAGAAATGAACGAATCTCACCCTCCTCTGGACGAAGCCGCGAAAACTGCCTTATTCCACGCGCAAAACGCCGTCCTCCACTGCAAACAAAGTTGGAAAGAGCTCAAAGACGCGCTCGGGAAAACGACGAGAAATATCGCAGAAAACGTCGACTCGAAAGCGTGCGAAATGCATTTTCTCAAGCTCGAGGAATCGATCAACCACGTCGAGAGGACGTACGAGGAGGTGAAACGAGACGCCGTGTTATCAAACATGCTTCGCGAAGCGAGAGAATCGAGACCGCCGTTCGTTTTAACCGCGAAAATTCCAAAGGAACGAAGCGCGTTCTTCGGGAGTTCGCTCGGGAATTTGCTCTCGCATTACGAGGGGAGATGTGCACGAAAAAAGGAGTTCTTTGAAGGCGCGGAGAAAAAAATGAAAAAAATGATTGGCGGAATGACACCGTACGACGGCTCTGTGATCGCGTACGCGGTGGATGAACGCGGGAAACGAATCGGGTTCAACGCGTTCGAGGTGAACGAGAAGTGTCATATGGTTAAAGTTATATCGAGCGGGAATTTTGAGTGTCGAGCGCCGTGGGACGGGTGGAACATCGAGAGTATTTTAGAGTTGGAGATTGGGCCGGACGACTGGAAGAAGAGGGAGGAAGAGGAGAGAGAAGAAGAGGACGAGGAGGTGGTGGAAGAGCCGACGAAGAAGAGAGCGAAGAAGGTTGCGAACGCGAAGAAGAGCTGGACGGACGGACCGGGGAACGTTGTCGCGAAAAAAAAGGACGAGGACGCTTCTTCTTCGATCGCGTTGGAATTCGCGAAAGTATCGCTGCGGAAAAAGAGCGTCGCTGAAATGGTCGGAGAGAAGAACGAAAAGAAAGCGTTCGAGAAGTTTACGAAAATGGCGAGAGAGAGGGCGAAGGAAAACATCAAAAAGTATTGCGGCGACGACGGGAAGAAAGGCGCGGCGGTGATGGCGTTGGCGATGTTGTTGGAATGGTTTGAAGATTTTCACACGACGAGTAGAGCGGCGAAGAAAGCGAAAGAACGCGACGATAACGGCGGCGGAGGAGGTAACGAGATGGAAGCCGATCCGAGAACGTGTGGGGTGGAGGTGCAAAAACGGTACTTACCGGAGTATTACAAGGATAGCGAGACGAAAAATATGACGTACCAGGACGTCGCGAAGCAAGAACAAGCAAAGGAGAAGAAGGGGGAGAAAGCAGAGGAAGGAGAAGAAGAGGAAGAAGGCGAGGTGAAGGAATAACAATGTGTACAATATGTAGTAGATAGAAATAGAAATTTAGAAAATGTAGACACACAAGCAGCGCGTGACTCAATAGAAATTGCAAAGTGCTACTAATGATAGGTAGTGCGATTAGATACTACTACATGGTAAAACAAACTACACGCAATTTTTCTACAAACCGTCGAGGTAATCCATCTTCTCGTCAATGGTCAATAAACTTTCCTCGTCCAGCGTCCAACCCATGGCGTTTTCGATATCCGCAATCTGTTCGACTTTCTTCACGCCGGGGATTGGAATGGTGCCTTTGGTCACGCAATAATTCAACATCACCGATACGCTCGATTTCCCTCCGCTGTTCACTTGACCGATGAAATCGCAAAGTTTATTCATTATGACATACTTCTCCGCGATTTCCGTCGTCTTCAACGCCTTCAAAGGCGAATACGCAACCACCTTCACGTCTCGATCTTGACAACTCCGCAACAATCCTTCCTTTTCCGCTTTCCGATTTAAAATTGAATACTCCACTTGATTTGACGCCAACGGGATCCCCCTCTTATCTAAAATATCGTACGCTTTTTCCAACTGCTCTTTGTTATAGTTGCTCACGCCGACCGCTTTGGTCAGTCCCAAATCTAAACTCTCCTCGAGCGCGCTCATCAAAACTTCTTGCGAGAACGACGGAAACGGAAAATGGATCGACCACAGGTCCATCGGTCGATTGTTCATTCGTTTCACGCTCTCCTTCCCGGCTAGAACTAAGCTTTCCTTCCCGAGTCGAAACCCGCCACCTAACAACGCGTTCGTCCATGGAATCGTGAACACTTTACTTCCAATCACGACTTCCGATTCGTCCTCCGCTTCCTCCTCCCGACACCTCGACAAGATATGTTCGCTGCTCTGTTCAAATTTTGTATTCTTATACCCGTACACCTCCGCGGTGTCGAAGAAGTTCACTTTGCATTCCCTGGCTTTTCTGTACGTTTCTTTCAAATCTTTCTCGCGGTATTGCTTGTTGAATCCGTAGCTCTCGTCGCCCCACGAGATTGTCCCGAGGCCGATTTCGGATATCGGGAGATTTTCGTTTCCGTCGACGGTTTTTAGATACAACGACTTCGAATTCGTATTCGAAGACATCGCGCGACAGATTTTGCTCGTTTTTCTTCGTCGTCTCGTAAAAGGCACTCTGTTGCTCGCGTTGCTGCTGCTCGGCAGCGAGGATTGAGGAGACCGCATCCCGGGGAAAGACGTGTGTGATGTATAAAACTCTGGAGAATTGGAAAAATCTCTTCAGAGTCAGAGAGAAAGAGACATGACGCCGGAGGAACAGCAACACGCACGTCCTCCTCCGCGAGGAAAAGGAGACGAAGCAGAGCGTTCACTTCGACGGAAAATCCTCGGTCAGCGCAGTATTCTCAAACGCGCTCGAAAGATGACGCGCATCGCGTTTGATGCGTGGACATCCGCCGTACATTTGAGGAAGACATTAGAGCGGACGAAGCAAAAGATGGAAACGCGATTGCGACGGAAACTCATCAAAGAGTGGCACTTGACCGCGGTGAAAATGAGAAACGCGAGGGAGGACAGGAAGAGGGTGATGAAAACGACGTTTCGACTGTGGAGGATGAGTTTGAGAGTGAAAGATGACGACGAAGGAGGCGAAGATGGAACACTTGCAACGACTGCAAATCGTCGTAACGGTCAAAACAAAGAAGAGGAGGAGAAAAAATGTTCACTTATGCGAAAGATGTTTCATCGTTGGCACATATCCGCGCTGACGAAAAAACGAAACGAACGAGAGAAGGAATTCGTGAAGGTGGAAGTTCGAGAGCGAGTGTTGGGAGAAAACGCGAAGGAGATGAAAGCGCGATGGAAATCGGAGGCGAGGAAGATTCGAGCGTGCGAAGACGCGTTGGAGGCGTTGCGGAGCGCCGCGCTGAAGGAGTTGGAGGGTGAGAAAGAGAATGCGCGCGATCATCGCAGAGATGATGGTGAGTATGGGAATACTAATATTAATAATAATAACGGCAAAGAAGCGGACGAGAGGACGGAGCGCTTAAATAAGAGACGGGAGCGGTTGCGAGAGGCGTTGATGAAACAGAAAGTGCGCTTGCTCGAGGAAATCGAAAGAGAAGAAAATCGCGAACGGATACGAGCGCGGTTCGGGAGCTAGATAGCATAACGTAGTCAGCGCAGAGACAAAAGCAAACAGTCCGCAGCAAAAGCAATAGCGTGATAGGAAAATGTGAAGTACGACTTAGTAGTAGGATATTTATTAGAGCTAAAATGTACCATATCTATAATTTAGTAGTCGTCGTAGTGACGAACTTTCTTCGGCGGCGCGGACAAGAAGTCGGTATACTCTTGCGCCGGCGCTTTTTGCCACTTGTTCTCCGCCCACAAGTCCGGAGTCAAGAACTCGTACGTAGATCTCAACGCGAAGTACGTCGCCTTCACAAAGTTACCCAACGTTCTCGTGTGGCCTCTGGAGCACGTAAACACGTCGTGAATACCCGCCATGACTAAAACCTTCTTCGGCGTTTGCGCGGCAACAACACCAGTACCCTTCGGCGCCGGAATCAAACGAATGTGAACGGAACCGCACTTGCCGTGAACCTTAGTCGGCACGGTGTGCGGCGCGCCGAGCGCGGCGCCCCAATAGCCTCTTCTCACCGGAACCATGTTCAACTTGGCCAAAATCATAGACCCTTGAATAGAGTGCGCGACTTCCTTGCACGCTTTCACGCCCAAACCAATGTGACCGTTGCTGTCCCCGACGACGACGAACGCCTTGAATCGCATGCGTTGACCCGCGGAGGTTTGCTTTTGCACCGGCATGATCTTCATGACTTCATCCACCAAGTTGGCGCCGATGAAGTAATCGACGATTTGGTACTCTTTGATCGGGATGGAGTGGAGGTAGATTTGCTCCAGCGATTTGATTTTGCCCTGTTTAATAATAGTAGAATAAGAGTAAAGCGTTTTGGTGAGCGTTAGGTCTTCGCATCGATGAAACCGGGAGGACGTTTCGAAAATCCTCGCGCTTGCGCAAAAGCCCTCTCGCCTGGGTCCTAAAACGCAAAGATGAAGGAAAAAAACCCGCGCGGAAATCGCGCGCGATGACCACGTCGCGACGCGCACGTCCACATAAAAATGCCATCAAAACATCCCTCCATAATGTCCCGAACGAAGCGCATCCATCCCGCGCTCGTTTTTCGCTCGGGCGTCTCCCAATAAACAAAAACAAAAACGTACCGCTTGGACCAATCTCCCTAACTTTGTGCACGGCGTCCAGACGTCTTTCTCGTCCTTCCCACCTCTGCCACCGCGACCACCGCGACCACCACCGCGACCGCGACCACCTCGGTCGCCGCCTCGACCTCCTCGGTCACCACCGCGACCTCCTCGGTCGCCGCCGCGGCCGAAACCGCGCGAAAATCCACCTCTGTCCGATGATTCTTCAGCCATTTTTTTGTTCCTGTGGTTTGTCTGCAAAAATTTGCGTGTGAGAAGTGAAGACGTTTGACATTTAAGGCAATTTGAAAA
>Ga0255765_1005301_pt1 | contig 12276 bp, 11 predicted proteins | sample 041ome_8_FD_179965 | JGI IMG/M metagenome (GOLD analysis project Ga0255765, IMG submission 179965) | Coastal salt marsh microbial communities from the Groves Creek Marsh, Skidaway Island, Georgia - 041407BS metaG (version 2) | ecosystem: Environmental > Aquatic > Marine > Intertidal zone > Salt...
GAAGGTCGATACCATCAATTATACACCTATCAAGCTCGGATTTAATCAGCTATTTGACTGGAACAAGAAGATCTGAAACCACCGACAATTCATGGATGGTTTCGATAGATGAACACTTTTCTCGCACTACATTTCTCACTTCTTCTGCTTCTTTGGGTAGTTTACGCCCGGCAGTGAACCATGTTTCTTTATCAGGCCATTGAGCATAAGCGATGAATTCGCCTTTCTCGCTTTTATGTAGTCTCGATCCCAATCCTCCTTCGTAATCTCGAATCAATTCGGTCATTTTCTGCCATGCATCTATGAATTCGAGTTCATCGCTTTCAGTCGAGCCTTCTTTCAATACCATTTTATAAATCGCGCAAAATTCCATTTCAAATGATTTGAGAATACAATACAACTCCCACGCTAACAGATAGATTTAATGAATCCAATTCGCCATGCATTGGGATCTTGATTAAGGCAGAGGCATTTTCAATCCAAAATGCACTTACACCTTTTGATTCGGAACCAAATACAAAAGCATTTCGCTTATCATTTGCAATGTTTCGGTAATCCACAGAATCAGAACTCAGTTCGGTGACATTGCACTCGATCCTTTCTGTTTGCAAAAAGTTCAATGCACGATCATTTGTCGTAAAAACAACGTTGGTGTTAAAAACCGCTCCCCTACTATTTCGAATCACGTTTGGATTAAAAAGATCAATATCCGATTCCGCAACAATGATATTTCTAACTCCAGCTGCGCTGCAAGTTCTTAAAATGGCCCCTAGATTACCCGGTTTCTCCAAACCTTCTAATATCACTGTGATGGGCTCAACAGACAATTGATCGAATCCTGTCTCCCAAGTTGGGAAAATAGCGATGTAATTATTCGGAACGCATTGATATGCCAAATCATCAAAGATTGGCTTTGAAAGCTGCAATATTTCAATGGTTGAATCAGCATGAATCTGTAATACCTCTTTCTCTGAAATGTATGTATCACAAAACGCCACTGTTTTAGGCGTGAGACCTGTTTTTATAGCAAGATCGAGCTCTTCGCGCCCCTCCATAATGAACAGCTTGTCCCTCCTCCTATTCTTTGCTTTTGCAAGCGACTTTAAATACTTAAACTTTGGATTAGAAAAACTAGTGATGTGTATCATGAACTTGATTGATAACCGCGATTGTAATCAATGTTATTGGAGGTTCTAAACACCCAGCGCTCACACATCTTGCCAACAATTACAAAATGGTACATTTCACCTCTACGGGCATGAATTGCTGCAATAATGCTAAATGTGAAATATAGAATATTCATGAGTGTAACGAATGAGGCGTAAATCCACAATTCAGTTGAAATCGCCATTGAATTGAACCACCAAATCTGAATTGCCCAAATAAGAAAACCCCAATTTAGGAGTGTAATCGGTAATTGTGCTATAAGGCTATGCAATGAATGATAATGTATAAACCTACTTTTATTCTTATTGACAATATGATAAACAATGGCCGCAATTAAATTAATAATTGGAAGCGGCAAGGCAACAGCAACGGCCGCAAACATCATGAGATATGCTCCCATTGCATCCTCACGTTCGCGCTCCGGAAGTTCGTCTGGACCTGGAATCGGGTGATATTGATTCGTTAAACTCAGTTCTATTTGATTTCTGAATCAAGATGTTCCGAATCGTTTTCAGAATCAGGAGCTCCATGAAACGGAGGATATTCATTGGTTAGGTATGCCATATATAACCCTACACGTTGACTCCATCTAAAGTAGTAGACCTGAAAATCGAACAATGATTTTGGATATTCCCCTGTAAATAATACAGCCCACCAACCTATGAAGTTTGCGAACAGTGCGGCAACTAGCAAAACGCTAAGAATAAACCCATGCGGAATCATGACATATATATATCCAAACAAGAAACGCAGCGCAACCGATGTTTTAGAAATGGATTTTGATTGACTTGAATAGTAAAGCCAATAATAACAGCGGCAGCAGAATGCCGAGTGTGAATTGAAGAATTTGTAAGTCCATGATGTTTATTTATTGGGTAACTTTTTATACTTGTTTAAACGCGCCTGAGAATCAATATTCAAACTGCTGTATCTCGTCCAACTTAAAAACATAATAGGATCCTGAAAACTGTATCCTTATTGAATGTTGACCTGCTGAAATTTGCTCTGTTCTGACTTTCATCCAATTAAATGATGAAGCTGCACCTTCTATGATTGTTGGCGAATTTTGGGGGTAATTATCTATATAAATTTCAGGAATTAAATTATCAGAACCCGCTTTAAACGTGTTTAACCAAATTTCTAGATACCCATTGTTACTAAAGGCTTTATCAAATTCTATGAAATGCGTCCCAACCGCCATACCCAAATTCCCTGAATTATCTGGATTTGGGGCTACAAAACAATCGCCATTGTATCCTGAGCTTGACAAGCCCCACTCGCCTGTTGAATTGTTTATTCCATCATAATATGAAGATACCCCATTCAGACTGGAACAATCCATTGTACTAATTAAAGTTGCTGGAGGACTAGAAGTCGAAAAACTAAGTTCATTACCATAAATCGTGTCAGAACTGTTGGTTGCAAATGATTTTACAAAATATTCAGTTAGTGAAGTCAGATTCGTGATCTGAATAGTGAAGTCAGCATTACCCCCATTACCTGCGTTTATTACTGAATTGTCAATTGTTGGATTTGGTTGAGTAGAGTAGCAAATTCCTTTCGATATAATTGTTTCATTACCTAATGACACAAAATGCCCCCCGCAATTAGCTCCGTTCGCAGAAATGCCATTAATTGGTAGTGTCTGCAACTGATATTCCATGTTACCAGAGCTATCAACGCTACTTGTATTTGAATCTACCTTAGGTAGGTCCCAATAAAGTGAATCAGAATTACAAGATTCCACAAATAGAATTAAGACGAACAATTTTATGACTGTGTTATGTTTCATTTAAAATGACAGATTTTGACTTTGAATAATTGGGTTCCCACCTTTGATTTGATTATTAATTTTTTTTGCGTCTTTAACGTTTTTAATCCCTCTTCCAAAAGCCCAAAAAACATCATAAATATAGACCGTAGCTGTAATACCTGCAGATATCAGCGCAAGCTTGTACATATTATTTGCAGTTGTATAATTTGATTGACCTAAAGTAGAATTTGGGTCGTTCAGGTATTCCGTATAATAAATACTTGAAAGGATAGTCGATAATGATGCTGTTCCAAAACCAACGAAGAACAAAGCCATTCTGCCTTTCCCTTTACTTCCATAAGACGCTCTCAGACTACCGAGTCCTGGAATTAAGGTAGAATAAACTGCATTTAAAGGTCCTCTCGTTTTAAACTTTACCAATTCGATATCCTGAAAATCCCTTCCACCCAAAACCTTAGAGGTAACATCAAATTTATATTTCCCATTTACACGATTATTAACCAAGTATTTCCGAATCCCCTCAGAGCCTTTAAAATTACCATTGTTAGATATTCCCTTTGGCTTATACGAATAGGTATATCTTGTTTTCTTCCAATTCAAATCAACCGATAGCACATCTGTAGCCGATAGATAATAACCATCTTTTGAAGGTGCCTTGAGTAATGGAGAATATAGAAAGCCATTGAACGTTTCTTGCGCATTATTCCAAAGAATTGTAGAAGATTGGATACTCACTTCTGAATTATTTTTCCCTAATGTGTCAAATGAAATATTCAGGTTTAGTTTTAAAGATCCTGAATTACTACTCTCTACAATTTCATTTAAGGATTTCAGACTTGAGGTCTGAAGTCCTCTGAAGCTTGCTGGTTCAATGGCACGATAGTTAAATATTGTTTTTCTGTTTTTAACTATTTCTTGTATTTTGATAATCTGATCAATTTTTTCGTTAGCTTCTTTATTCGCCAAAAATTGATTCGATTTTTGGAATTCATTCAGCGCTTCTTTGTATTTCTTCTGCTCTAAATAATTGATGCCGTTTTGAAAATGAATTCTTGACTTGCATAACGAAATTTTATTCTCTATTCTAGAATATTTACTTGAAGGGTCTTTGCACGCATTTGCTAATTTTTCAGCCTTGTTAAATAAATCGATCGCCTTATCGAATTCTCCTGCCTGTAATTTTTTGTCTGCGAGATTAAAAGACTTATTGTATATACCCTCATTACATGACAGCATTTTATTTGAAATGTAATTTTCAGGGGAGATTTCATAGGCTGCACTATAAAGAGAAAGGGCCATTTCAAAATTCTCGTTTTCAAATTTTTGATTCGCAGAATCTAAAATTGTTCTGAACTGATCTTTAAGTCTCAATTGCTCCTGTTGTTCGTATTCCTCAAGTGCTTGAATAGCAGAAAGCTCTGCTGCCAATTCCTTTTGATTATAGATTAGAATTGAGTATTGCCTACTTGAATAATCCGACTTGTACTGTCTAAATTCAACCATTTGATTTCCTAAAACATAAATGCTAGTGAGCTTATTATCATCGACTACGGTCTCTACTTTTGAATCGCTAAACTCATTCTGTAACTCTTTAAAGCACACGTTATTAGTCTGAAGAATGGCAATATTGGATTTATACGTTTTAGTGAATAGCATAATATTATTGTCAAAATAATTTTTTCTTACTGCCCATTTCACTTGATCATAGTTCAGAGGGTAATCCCAATAACTAAATTGCTGATTCGTTTGGGCACCATCAAACTCCCACCCTTCATTTGATAGAAACTGATTAATCTCACTCAAATTTGAAGATTGGATTTTTAATAGTTGCCTCTTAAGAAGGCAATCCTGATTTTGTGATAAGCTACTTTGCAGGAAACCTAACAACAGAATAAAAATTGAAAGGATTGTTCTATAATTTTTCATTGAAAACTCAATATTACTTTAAGTAGAACCGAAACGGTAATTTATAATATACTCTAACAGCTTGTCCGCGTTGATATCCAGGAACCCAATTCGGCATTAATTTTATTACTCTAATGGCTTCTTGATCTAAAGCTGGGTGAACTCCTCTTAATATTTCTACCATATCTGGATTGATAGATCCATCTTCCATTATTACGAACTGCACATATACGATTCCTTGTATACCAGCATCTTTTGCAATAGCAGGAAACTTTGTGTTTTCACCTAAGAACTCAAACAACGCTTTCTCACCACCAGGAAACTCTGGATTTACTTCAGCAATGCTATGAATACCAATAGTGAAATCATTTTCAGGTTGAGCGAAAACCCCTTTTAGTAGTATTGAGAATAAAATTGTAATTCCTATTTTCGACATCATCAGTACTCAATTTCAGTGTTATATGTGTCCCATGTAATATAAAGTTCAAGTTGATTCCCACCATTATCAATGGAAATGAATATCTCGATTGGTCCTTCTCTATCCTCAGCTATTGGGCCATTTTCTTGCCTGTAGTATCTGTATTTATCATCAGAAAGATCTTCATCTAAAATAAATCCAGACATTTTTGCTTCAATCGCCTCTAGAATGTATTGAGCCTTGCCTTCACCTCTGTTATTCAGATTTATTGTGTAGTGAAATCCTTCTAACGCGGCACTAGGATTAAAGATGTCTTCATTGTACCAGCCATCTGTATTAGTAATCACTGCATAGGAATAAATCCCAAAATTTAGAGTTGCATCGTCTGATATCCGTTTATCATAAAAAATTGAATGCTCCCTCTCGTATATCGACAAATTCTCACTCGAAATATCAAATTTTGATATTGCCTGGGAGATATTGTAAGTAAAGTTCAACCCCTCTGGGTTATCTAAACTTATTCTATCTACCACATTTCCAAAGTCAAAATAATCTGATTTAACCATCTCAAAAAGAGATCCGTTTGAGGCAATATATGTTGCGTAATCTGAACTAATGGCGTCATATTGTGGGTTAATCAAATATTTACCGTTAATGTCGACTGTTCCAATTTTTTCTCCGAGTAAAACTGGCGCAAAGTCTCCATTAAAAGGAAGTGCTAAATCGAATTGTGAATTTATAGTTAAGCGACCAGTTAGGTCTATGAACCCCCAGGTTTTCCCAGATTTGACTGGTGCTAAGTCATTACCAAAGAATGGAAATACAGATGAAAATTGTGGATTAATGATTGTTTTACCCGCATTATCACACCATCCCCACTTTCCATCTTGCTGAATTGCATTCATTTCTCCATCGATAATCACATTTTCATATTGAGGATTAAGAATGTATCTGCCAGTAAGATCTATAACTCCTGCCTTCTTTCCAAAAAAAACAACTGCTTTACCTTCTACAAATGATAAGGCCATATCAAACTGATAATTAATCGTTAACTTACCGTTTAAATCGATATAACCCCATTTGTTTCCTTCATTCTTAACAGGACATAAATTATGTGAAAACGTACCAACCTCTGTGAACTGGGGATTAATTTTGACTTGGCCGGTTTTATCCATGAACCCACACATATTTTTTTCAACATCAACGATCATAAAAGGAGCCAAGCCATCGTGAAACGAACCGACCACTTCACATTGGTCGCATGTAAATAGAACAACACCATCTTTATTTATAACACTTGGCGCTTCATTTTCTGCCACAACCCAAGCTAAACCCTCAGAAAAACTCGTTGCGGCTTTGTAAATTGGTTGAATCACAAAGTTTCCAACTTCATTTATGTAACCAAAATTTCCCTCGTCTCCCTCGAGTTTTACTAAAGCCAAACCATCACGGAATATAGTGGCTTCGGCAAATTGTGGATTAATAATAGTTCTACCTGTTAAATCAACGTATTGGAACAAATTGTTTGTTCGAACAGGTATTAACTTGATAGTATCCTTGGACTCTTTGACTTTCAACTGACATGAAACAATTAAAAGTGAACTACTAAAAAGCAATGCTAATTTGTTAATATTCATTGTATTTATTTCGGTAATTAGTGAGATGTGTTTCTTCGAGTTTTTTTAGGCTCGATAGATGGTAGAAACTCAAACATGAGGGTTCCCGAGGCGATGAATTTTTGTAATACTTGGTGGTTAAAAACCACATGCCACCAGAGTGGTTGTAGTGTTTGTAGTTTAAGTTCATAGCCATCAAAAAGCACCGAAGCCCATATGCTGCGCTTTTTCCTGATTGACCAAAGTAAAGTAGGCCTAACCGATCTTTTTCAATACTCTCGGGACCGACAAAGAGCCAGCTTCTTTTTGAAAATAGATTTTATAAACTCCAGTCGAGTTTAGTGCTCGGTGGCTTTTTATAGTTTCTTCTGTTAGTTTCTGTATTCCCTTCATCATCAAATTTAAGATGTTAATGGAACATTGACTCTCATAGGTTTTTAATTTTTTTTTAATAAAATATTTTAAAATTTTCGGAACCAATAATAAAGAAAAAATTAACAGACTCAAACTGAAAGTCAAAAAAAATAAAACGATCAAAAAAGGTGAAAAAGATGCGTATTAGGTGAAAATGAGTTTACCTAAACCTTAGGCATATCCTCCTCGGTTAATTCAGCCACCTCTAAGCCCCTTAAGTAAGTTAAGGACACATTCGGCTTGAATGACCCATAACCTTCTGTAGCTTCACTAATGAGCCTGTACGCTTGTAGATTTCTATAGCCCCTGATTGTCTAAAAGAGTAAAGAGTCTGATTGGTCAATCAGCTTAGATTGGCTCTTAAATCGCCTCCAAAGGCACTTAAAGTAGTCCTGGTTGTATGCCTTCTGATTACCACTGAACACATTACAGTTTAGGTCCCCAGTAAAGGGAAATTATTTAGTGAGATGCAAGTTAGTCGACTATCTAAATGAGTTACACTGTTTAAATCTGAACGAAATGGAGGTGGTGTATTAGCTTTAAACTAATTTGCAACGAATTAACATATACCGTCATGCAAATATTACTGAATTACATAGTTATACTGTCTCTGTCGCTGTTTGTCTTTAGTTATGATTCTGTTTCACAAACAGTTTCAGAGTTAAGTAGTGGGCCAACTATTGATGAGGATTCTGAAGAGTATTGGAACAATCATAGGTATATTGACACAACTGCAAACGGTCAATTGAATGGTGCTTTTGAGTCTTACTATGAAAACGGTCAGTTATATTCTAAACAAACCTTCAAAGACGGAAAAGAAGATGGTGCTTCTGAATCTTACCATGAAAACGGTCAGTTAAGTTGGAAAGGAACCTACAAAAACGGAAAATCGAATGGTCCTTTTGAAATGTACTATGAAAACGGTCAGTTAAGAGTGAAAGGAACCTACAAAGACGGAGAACCGAGTAGTGATTTTGAAGAGTATAATGAGGACGGCACGATACGGGATTAGTATTCCATTCTTTTTGGTCTTGTAAAAGAGAGGTTAAACGGTGCTATACACTCACATATTGGGTTATACTATACATGTGAAACCTTAACCAAAACAGGAAACCGATTTAGAATCACACACCCCCAAGGTGATTTGAGGGCTTAGATTTTAGGTTTCAGGTTTTATTTAGTTTAAGAAGAGTATTTGAGGTTTTACCCACCCTATTTGTACCTTATTTGTACCCTGTACAGCTAACTATTTGATTACCAGAATTAGTTACTTTTTGTATCGGGGAAAGTTTTGTTCACCAATCAAGTGATTTCCAATCTAACCATAGCTAATCTCAACTGATCATTAGAAATACCAACGAGCATGTTTTATATCTATTGATTTTCAAGACTATAGCCATCTTCCGAAACCAAAGACATTGTTGTGGATTTCATTTTCTCGCATTTCCAAGCCAAATATCATTGGGTAATATTCTATTCCTTTAAATTCGCGGTCTGTTTGACACAAAAACAATAACATTCCATGGATTTTGATCTTATAGTTTTAGGAAGTGGCCCGGGCGGATATGTAGCCGCCATTCGTGCTTCACAATTAGGCTTAAAAACAGCCATCGTTGAGCGAGAATCGTTGGGCGGAATTTGCTTGAATTGGGGGTGTATACCTACCAAAGCTTTATTGAAAAGCGCACAAGTTTTTGATTATTTAAATCACGCAAGTGACTTTGGCATTAATGTCAAAGAGCATTCGGCTGATTTCAATGCGGTCATAAGCAGAAGTCGAGATGTTGCAAGCGGTATGAGCAAAGGAGTTGAGTTCTTGATGAAAAAGAACAAGATTGAAGTAATTATGGGCAGTGGTAAGCTAAAAGCGGCTGGAAAACTGGAGGTTACTGATGAAAAGGGTGGCGTGAAGGAGGTTACTGCAAAAAGTATTATTGTAGCAACCGGAGCGAGATCCAGAGAGCTTCCTCACATTAAGCAAGACGGAAAGAAAATCATTGGATACCGAGAAGCAATGACCCTTCCTAAGCAACCAAAGAAGATGGTTGTCATGGGATCTGGTGCTATCGGTTCGGAGTTCGCATACTTCTATCAAACAATGGGCACTGAGGTAACACTGATTGAATACATGGACAACATTGTGCCTGTGGAAGATGAAGAAGTAAGTAAGCAACTAGGTCGCAGTTTCAAGAAGTCTGGCATGAACGTCATGACAGGCACAGAAGTAACGGAGGTTAAGACTACATCAAAAGGGTGCACTGTAAGTTACAAGGACAAAAAAGGTGAAGGAACTATCGAATGTGATATCGTTCTTTCTGCGGTTGGAGTTATCGCTAATATCGAAAACATTGGTCTAGAAGATGTAGGCGTGGCCACTGATCGTGGTAAGATCATGGTCAATGAGTATTATGAAACAAATATACCGGGCATTTTCGCCATCGGAGATTGCGTTCCTGGCCAGGCACTTGCTCACGTTGCATCTGCTGAAGGAATAATATGCGTTGAAAAGATCGCAGGTCATAGCCCTGAGGCTCTCGACTATGGCAACATCCCAGGTTGTACATATTGTTCCCCTGAGGTTGCTAGTGTAGGTATGACGGAGAAGGCTGCAAAAGAAGCTGGATATGAAATCAAAGTGGGTAAATTCCCCTTTAGTGCATCTGGTAAGGCAAAGGCTGCCGGCCATTCTGATGGTTTCGTTAAACTGATTTTCGATGCCAAATATGGTGAGTTGTTAGGTGGTCACATGATTGGCTACAATGTCACAGAACTTGTGGCGGAACTTGTGGCCGTTCGTAAGTTGGAGACTACAGGGCACGAATTAATTAAGACGGTTCACCCTCACCCTACTATGAGCGAAGCAATCATGGAAGCAGCTGCGGCAGCCTATGATGAAGTGATTCATTTATAGTATCAATCAACAATATAAAAGCCTCAATCAAAAAGATTGGGGCTTTTTTCATTTTGGCCCATATTATTTAAGACTAAAATTATATTTGCAGCCCAATTTTGGCGAGTTAGCTCAGACGTCCCGATAGTGATCAGGAAGAGCGCAGGATTCATATCCGCCTCAGGCGGACGGGAATTCGATAATATTGGGGTGGATGTAACCGCCACCCATTTTGGCGAGGTAGCTCAGACGGTTAGAGCGCAGGATTCATAACCCTGAGGTCGGGGGTTCGATTCCCCCCTTCGCTACTTAAAAAGCCAGCAACTATTTGTTGGCTTTTTTGCGACATTCATTAAGAAGCGTTCAAGACATTATTGAAATGGTGATAACCTGTTGATCACTCATTTCGCTTAAACCTTTGTTTTTTCAGTCAAAAGTTTATATTGCGACCCGTACTCGAATCGAGTTATTAAAGTGAAATCAAATGGCTGAAAAGCAGAAAATAGAACTGGAATTTACCGTAAAATCTTCCGTTAAGATTCTTTATCAATGTTTATCTACGAGCAGCGGGCTGTCAGAATGGTTTGCAGACGATGTAACCATAAAGAATGATCAAGCCAAGTTTAAATGGGATGGCAGCGTTGAAGAAGCTGTGATTTTATCAAAGAAAACCGACCAGTATATTCGATATCAATTCCTTGATGATGAGGGAACTGACTATTATTTTGAGTTTTCTATCAAGACTGATCCTCTTACTGGTGATGTTGGACTTTTCATCACTGATTTCGCAGAGGAAGATGAAATGGAAGAACAAAGCAGACTATGGGAATCTCAGATTGGAGAGCTTCGTCATATTCTTGGTGGTTAATACCGAATTGCTTCAGAACATATCTTCGCTTTTTATAGCATTCACTGGTTGAAAAAGCTCCACCTTCTTATTATTAAGTCCTACCTAGGACCATTCGTACTTACCTTCTTCATCACACTATTCATATTTGTGATGCAGTTTTTATGGAAGTACATTGATGAACTTGTAGGTAAAGGACTTGAATGGTATCTGGTTGCCGAATTACTGTTTTATGCCTCGGCCAATTTAGTTCCTATGGCTCTACCATTAGCTATCTTGCTCGCCTCCATTATGACATTTGGAAGTTTTGGTGAGCATTACGAACTCGTTGCTATGAAATCAAGCGGCATGGGATTGTTTCGAATCATGTTTCCATTGCTCATTGTCACCTTGCTAACTAGCATGTCGGCTTTCATGTTTACAAATTATGTTTGGCCAAAGGCAAATTTGGAGTTTGCAACCCTACTCTATGACATTCGACATAAGAAGCCAGCATTCGATATCACTGATGGGACCTATTACAGTGGAATTGAAGGATATGTAATCCGAATAGGCAAAAAGGATGAAGATGGACGCGGATTGAATGATATTTTGATCTATGATCATACAAAAGACGAAGGTGGTAATCCACACGTAATTAGAGCGGAGAAAGGCAGAATGGAAATGAGTGCTGACGAACGCTATCTACTCTTCGAATTAGAAAATGGCACAAGTTACGAGGAGGTTCAAGGTGAGGATAAACCCCATATGTTAAGCGAGTTTGATTCAGAAATTTTACGTTTTGATTTGAGCGGATTCCAGATGGAGCGCACGGACAAAGAGATATTCAAGGACAATTATCAGATGCTCACTCTGGGACAATTAGATCTTGCCATTGACACTCACAGGATTCGAAGAGCCGAAAAAAAGTTAACCCTGGACACAAAAATGTTCAATCGCACCTTTAAACTTCAGCATCTAGATTCTATCAATCAGAAATATGTGACCGATAGCACAACGATAGCCGCATTTCAGGAGTTTGACTCAAAAAATGAATTAGCCTTTCTGGAATCGGCAATTTCGAATTTGAGGCAATCAAAAACAAACCTGGCCGCTAAGAAAGAATTGATGGATGGGAGCAAGAGAAACATCAATCGGCATTTAATTGAGTGGCACAGAAAGTTCACTCTGTCTATAGCTTGCATTATCTTATTTTTTATTGGTGCACCACTCGGAGCAATTATTCGAAAGGGCGGTTTGGGTCTT
>Ga0255765_1005316_pt1 | contig 12254 bp, 15 predicted proteins | sample 041ome_8_FD_179965 | JGI IMG/M metagenome (GOLD analysis project Ga0255765, IMG submission 179965) | Coastal salt marsh microbial communities from the Groves Creek Marsh, Skidaway Island, Georgia - 041407BS metaG (version 2) | ecosystem: Environmental > Aquatic > Marine > Intertidal zone > Salt...
TTGTTTCTTAATTTGTAATTTTTGATTAAGTTCTGTTATGAATTTAACAGTATAGCTATGTAGATATACAATAGCAAGAGCCAAAATACCGTAAGATATATCGACCAATGTGGAGGATTGTGTAAAAAGTGTATTGCCACTATAATACATAAGAATCCCAATGAAAATAATACCAAAGTAACCATGTTTCCACCTCGTTAAAAATATCGCAATAATGCCAAGTACTAACCATGCAAGTATCTCAGCTCCGTCTGCCCAGTCTGGTCGTTGTATATTCACACCATTTGCAAGTGTACCTATTACTGCAGCCTGAACATCTTGTGGCCATAGACCACCAATAGCAGTTGGTAAAGGATTAGCTAAACCAGCTGCTGTTACTCCAACAATAACTATACCACCATCAAAGTCTTTTGGTAAATCTACTGCTGAAAATGATTTTGATTTTTGACTATAATCTATCCATACTCGACCTAACGCATCAGTTGATAATTGACCAACCGCAGGTATCCTCATCTTTTCTATACCACCTTCAAACAATTTAACTTGTACCGTAGAATCACCTACTGCAACTCTTAATGTTTCGAGTGCTAAGCTTGGATAGATCTTTTCATTATATGTTATAACTAATGGAATTCTTCGATTGACACCATCAATTTCAGATAGCATATTAGTAATACCAATACCGGCTGCAGCATTTTCTAATTCAGGTATATTTGCTATAATGCCTGGATATTGGATAATCATATCAGAAAACTGTGCATTAATAACTGCAGAACCTGGTGCTTTTGGATTGTTTTTAGTTACTTCGGAAGGAGCATTTGATAGAACAACATTACCATATTTGTTAAGTGTTTCGGCTAGTTTAGCATCACCACCCTGTCGGTCTGCTTCAGGCATTAGAATATTAAATACAACTAATCCAGCATTTCTTTGATATAAGTCATCTATAATCTTTGCATAGATATCACGTTTAAATGGGAATTGACCATACTTATCTAATGTTGCTTCATCAATATTGACAGTATAGATATTATTTTCTGTAGGAGTTTTGCCTGCAATTAAAGTATCAAAGTACCTTAATCTCATTGACTCAACGAATGTTGGATCAAGCATTCTTATGTATAAGATAAAGCCTAAAGTAATTAAGGCTAACCAAGGACTGAGTAGTATCTTCTTCATATTTTATTTATTTATTGTTGAGTTAGTGTTGTAGAACATCCACCTGAGGTATAGCATGTTTGTTCTAAAGAAAATGATTGACTAGTGCTACCTAATTGATTTAAATTTAAAGTTGAAGGCGCTGAACCATAAGTTAGATCAATAGTTGCTTGATGTCCACCTGTACCATCTTGTGTTAAGTTAACAGTATGACCATCTCCTGTCAATTTAATATCAGCAAACTTAGTAGAACCTACTGCATTAGAAGTATTCTGTTGTAGTAAATCAACAACATTACTATTTCCTGTAATATCTATAAATGCTGTTTCAGAAAGAGTTGAACGCTGAATCATTGTAACATCATTTAAATCGCCTGTAATATTAATCTCACCAAATTGACCACCAGCATTTGTTTCACCACGCTGATTGGTTGCTATAGTATTTGAATTCCCATCTATGTCAATTCTTAATATGTTATCACCACTAGCACTTGAATCAGGTGTACCTGCATCAAATCTATCTTGGAATAATGTTAAGTTATTTGAATCGCCATCTACCATGAGTTCAATTAAATTAATACCTGTTGTAGTAGGAGCGCCTTGTCTTATATCGTAGATATTATTATTACCCCACATCTTGGCCTTCTGTTGACCAATTCCTCTAATTTGGTTATCATTGCTGTCCTGTAGTATGGTTATTGAATTCCCACTACCTACCTGATCTATATAGATGCCATTGTCAAAATAACTATCTCGGCGTGTTTGTGCTGATGATCTAATTGTAGCTTGTGTTGATGTTGGCCCAAGACTAGTTCCTGTTGTGGTGGATGTAGTTGGTCCTGTAAGAGAATAATATGTTGATGAAATTAAATTTATTGAACCGCCATAATTCCAATAAAGATAGATACTAGCCCCACCTCCATTTTCATACCACCAAGTGTCTATATCATAATATCCAGCACTGGCAAAATATTTTGAACCTGATCCATTATAATATGATCGCCCTTGTTCTTGCCAATCATTAATAACAACACTACTATCAATCTTCATATACATACCATCATCACCGCTATAATAGAAATTATATGTTCCTGCAGAAGGTATATAAATTTTACCATAGAAATGGATTATGACTCTTTCATTATAACCTGAATCTAACACATATCCACTTCCCCAATCTAATGCTAAACTTGATACTGTTCCTGAACTCAATACTGTTGGATAAGTTAAACTTCCACCATTGCCTGGAAAACTTGGCGTAGCTCCAGTACCTTGATAAGTATCATAATACAAATCAGCATATGCTAGATTACATATAAACATTAGTAAAAATAGGTATCTCATTTCTGATTAGTTTCTATAATTGTTGTGCCGGTATCATTCACTCGGTTTGTAATCGATACAGAGCCTTGACTCTGCGTTATGGTTGAATTCTGCGTTGTAGGTGTCCTTACGCAACTCACATCACTGGGTCCTGTTTCCATACACAGGGTAACACCAATGCCATCTGTGGTTGCTCTAACAGGTCCTTCAGGATCATAGTCTGGTAGCAGTTCATTACCTGACCCAATGGCTAACACTCTCTTCTGTTGTTTAATCAACTGTATGTTGATCAAGTCTAGGATGTTCTGTAGGAAGTCTCTTTCCAATAGATTGACATCTAGATCTGCGTGTAGGGTAAATGAGGAATCCTCTTCAAGTTCATTGGCTAATTGTTCAACCTCAAGTGGATTGATGTCTAATATGTTTCTTGGATCATTATTAACTGTCTGTTCTTCTCTTAATTCTTTTGGTTTAGATAAGATAAGTAAATTTGATATTTGATTTTCGGTTAAGTCTAATTTAACCGGAGGAGTAGGTGGTTTCTCATAGTAAGTAGCAACTGTTGCTGAAAATGCTTCTGTTAGTGTTACTGTACCAGCACCTGTTTCTACATCAATAACACCAACTGTACATTCTTCTATCTTCTTATAGCCTACAGGACAACTAGGTAAAAGAATAATAGTGCTATCACCAAGTTCACCAACGGTAGCAGTAAAATCTGTACCACGTACAGAAACTGTGGCTGTTGGAGTTTGTATTTTAACTTTGCTAGGATCGTTTTTTGCGATTTGTCCGCTTGCATATCTTGCTGTTCCTGATGCTACTTTAATTGCTAACTTACCGGCATCTTTTTGATTAGGATCATATACAAATTCATCAATGACAAGTTTAGAATTCTCTGTCATTTGTACTGTAGTATCATCAATAAATGTAATACCCAGTTTGCCCTCACCTGTTTTAAGTGAGTCATTCATTTCGACGCCAGTGCCTTTAACACCGTCTATAATTTTCTTTTGACGTTCAATTGTTGCTGGATCGTGCTGTTGATTTGTAATTTTACCAACAGCACCCAACAATGTTGTACTAATCAGAAGTAGTAATAGACCAAATGTTATTAGAACCCACCGATGTAATGTCAATAGTTGTATCAATTGCGCCACTCTGTGATGTTGTAAATGAGTTACTTGAACCAGTAACATCCAATGTTATACCATGACCGCTAGTTCCACCTACACCAGATTGTGTAAGACTAAATGTATTTGATGCTCCAACAGAAGTTACATCAACTAAACCTGAATCACTTGTTAGGTTTGTAGTTAATGTATTACCACCACCTCCACTGATTGCAGCATTAACGGAAACATCATCTGCATTAATTGTAACGTTAAAGTCATTATAACTACCACCGGTTGCTGTTGCTACCACTGAATTATTTGAACCGAGTATATCAGCAAATAAATCATTATAGCTTCCAGTTTGTGTTACATCAAATACTAAGTTAGCCAATGTGCCTTGACCGTCAGCATTAAAATCTAACGATGCAACTGAATTTGAACCAGTAATAAAATATGTTAAGTTAACACCAACACCAGATAATACTGTAGATTGAATGCCTAACTTTAATACATTACTACCACCTATTTGATCAATATCTATTGTTTGACTATCACCAGACAGTGTAGCATAATCTGTTGACGTAGAACCTGAGGTTACATCATAGATTTGATTACCACCACCATCTTGAGTAATATTAATATTAGAACTATCACCTGCTTGATCAATATAGATCGAGTTATCTGCAGCAAACAAAGTAGGAGTCAACAATAGCATCATAAGTTTTACTATGTTTTTCATTACTCTTCCTTATAATCCCAAACGTTTTTGCGTTTGCCTTCTTTAATTAACTCAACTACCGCTGAATCAATCGCGGCTTTAACTGCAAGAGTTGCTGGTTCGTTGAGAGTTAAACCAGACTCAAATTCAAAAACTTGTGTACCTGAATCATAAAATTTTAATATTGCTAAACTATCAGCTGTTGAATACACTGTTTTCTTTATAGTTACTGAACATAATACCTCACCGGTATTAACACTTATTGCTCTCAAACTTACTGTAATAATATCTTCACTGTATTGTGTTTGTGGACCAATACCTAACATTCGATATGCTGCACCACCTTCTTTAGTTGCTGAATCATAACCTACAATCCCGCCTTCTACTAATAAACCTGCAAACTTCATAGGCATTAATGGTTTAGCATTAGATCCTTCATATGCTTCTCTCATTTGTTTAATGATTTGTCTTTCTTTAAGTAGATTATCTAATCCTACTCTTTCAACAATATCAAACCACTGAGATTTGCCTACATCTTGTAATGACTTAATTAATAATGCTTCTGCTCCTTGTGTTACCGCAGTACTAAAACTTGTTGTGCCAGGAGGAGCAGGTCTTCTTTGTCCTGTTTTATCTGCAAAACTATATACTGCAACCGCAACTTTTCCTTTCTTAGGAGCAGGTACAGTATCAAAATCTTTTTCTAAGTTTTCTCTAACAACCATTGCTGGTTCATATTCACCCTTCATAGCCTGATTTGTTGCACAACCAGATGCCATTATTGCAAATAATAGTATTATCAGCGTTCTCATTAGAATGTAAAATCTCCGAGAGGTATGGCTAATGAAGTTGTTGTACCAGTTAAATCTGTCACTTGAAGATTAATAGATGTAGAGTCTTTATTCCAATAGATAATATTGCCTTCAAAGTTTAATGTACCACTTGAAGGAGCAGATCCATCATCAGCAAACATTGCTGTTGCTAAGTCTTGAGAGATTTGAGCATAGATACGCGATTCTAAGTTATTAAGAAACTTATTTAAGTTTGTATCTTCTCCCTCACGTTTAGCTTTATCTAATTCTGCTTCAATCTTATCTTTTATTTCTTGACGACGAGTATGTTCTAAGTTTTCAATTGTGAGAACATGAGCAGAATACCCATTACCATTAAAGGATGGGCTTTTAAATGTAAAATCTAGAGGTTCAGCATAAACGCTGCATGAAAGAATACTAAGTATCAGTATCTTTTTCTTGATCGTGAACATCTTTTTTTTCTTTCTCCCGTAAAGATAAAATAACATTCACTTTTTGATTGAGTCTAATAAGATCATTATCTAGCATTCGAATACGATCTATTAGTTCAATTAAAACTTTATTTGATTCACTTATAACTGGGTCAATTTCTTCTGTAACCCATTTCCAGATATAGAATACAAAATATCCTAATCCGCCTGCGGCAACAATTGGAAACCCATATTTACCTATTAAATCTGCAATTGCATCCATTAATCTCTCCGAGCATCGCTTTGTTCTGCTCGAGCGATTCTATCTAAATCTGGTGGTATACCTAAAGCGTGACTAACTTTAGTATCAATACGTATAACATCATGATTCATTGCTGCAACTCTTTTATCAAGTGCTTTGATGATTCCTGACATTCCTTTAACAGAACCGGTTACTCCTTCAAGGATAAACCTTACTGTTAAAAATACAAAGTATCCTGCAGCGCATGCTCCTGCAATAGGAAACCCAACATCAGCAATTAATTGAAATATCTCTCCCATATTACTATTTATAATAAATCTTTGCTCTTATAGGCCTTTTGACCGTCAGAAAAGATTTCTAATGAATCGCTTTTTGGAGGAGGTGGAGGTATAATATCCTCAGTATCTAACCACTTTCTTTGTATTTTAGGTCTTAATGATTTAGGTTTTTTAACTGAAACTTCCTTCACCACTTCTTTTGGTGCTTCAGCTTGAGGCTTTTTTACAGGAGGTTCTTTCTTTGGTCCTCTTAGTATAACCTTTTGTATTGGTCCTAGTGTAGGTACAATTGGTGTATTATGTTTTAATGACCAGTTTGCAGCAATTAACATTAATACAGCTAATGGATCAAACACGATAACGATTAATATAATCATACCACGTACAGCTTTTTCTAATAGTGATTGATCTAATTCATCACCATAGATTAATGCAGCAATATACTTAATTGGACCAACTTCTGCTTCTAGTTCTCTTAAGTCTTTACTTAACGGTGCTTTTTGTTTTTGTAATTCAATAATCTTATCTTGGGATTCATTGATACGCTTAGTTAAAGCAGAACGATCTTTTGCTTGTGATCTTCTAATACTTAAAGCACGTTCAGCAACATCTTCTTTATAAGTATTATTGTTCTTATCTTTAAGTTCACGTCCTTCTGATTCCATCTTACGATTAACAACTTCATCCATTTGTTTGATTAATGATTTACTATTGGCAATTGTTTCTCTTTCAATAGTAATTTGTTCATCAATAAACGAAACTTGTTCAGCATAATCGCCTGTTGGTACAGCTTGATCTAAGTGAGCCTTTGATAAGAACCCAAAGATACCCATTGATGTAATAACCATAAGAATTATTACAGCAAATGATAGATAAGATTTTAATAAGAATGGAGCTTCTTTCCAGTTTCTATAAACCCAGGAGGCAACGACAAGCTTTGCTGCTTCTAGAACTCCGCCCATAACAATGATAGGTACTACAGCTGCCGCAAATATAGCAGCTAACCCCATTAATGAATAATAAGCTGCAATAACTGATAGCGTTAATGCAGTTACAAACATAAGGATAATCATTATAGATCTCCTTCCTCTATTTTTAAATGTTTTGAATGAATCTTTGCGCCGACAAATTCATTATAATATTCATCTTTGAGTAAGACATGATTAACCATTTGGTGGTATAATTCCCAATAGGAACATTCACCTTTAGTCTTACAGAGGTGTAGTATTTCTCTCTTATAATTGTCGAAGCCCTTATCTTCAACAAGCAATTGTACTTCTTTGCTTGATCCATAATAAGTTCTCCAATCAGACTCTACTCGAGTCCGTACCCTTCTTTTACGAGTTTTGTTTACAGGTAAGATCTTTGGTTTCCAAAAAAACTTTTTACCGATATATTTCTTACCAGTATCCAGTTCTGTTATTTGGTAAACAAATCCTTGATACTCTTCAGGAGTATCATCAAAGGGTTGATCATTATATAACCACATTATTCATCATAGTCATCATCCTCAAATATGTCACCGCCACAAACAGGGCAGTACACAATATCTTCTGAGGTGACATCATTTGTTTTCACAGTAATTTTACCATGTGATTCGCAATGCTCACAAACAAAATGTCTGATAGCCATATATTTCCTTTATTAATCTATTATTTATTAAGCGTGAGCTTGACCCCAGACATCTTCCCATGAACCTTTTAATGCACCTTTAGCATAATCAGTAACTCTATTTTCAAAGAAGTTACCATGCACAGGAGCATTAATCATTTCTTCTACCCATGGTAAAGGATTCTTTTTAACTTTAAAGATACCTTTCATACCAAGAGAGATAAGACGTCTGTCTGCGATATAACGAATGTATTTCTTGACATCAATTGAATTAAGATCTCTCATATCACCTTGAGAGAAAGCAAGATCGATAAACTTATCTTCAAGTTCAACCATCTTTTCTGCAATTGAATAGATTTTTGATTTAAGAGAATCATTCCAGATCTCTTTATTTTCTTCAATATAAGTTCTAAATAACTTAATCATTGATTCTGCGTGCATAGTTTCATCAACAATAGACCATGTAACAATTTGGCCCATGCCTTTCATCATACCATGACGAGGAAAGTTAAGAAGCATAATAAAAGAAGAAAATAACTGCATACCTTCAGTGAACGCCGAAAAGACTGCAATGTGAGCTGCTGTAGATTCTTTTGTACCATTTTTTGAGCTGAGTTCGGTAACATAATCGTGTTTATCCTTCATTTCTTCATATTCATTAAATTCATTATATGTTGACTCAGGCATACCGAGTGTTTCAATTAGGTGTGAATAAGCTGCAATGTGTAATGCTTCTCTTGCAGCAAAACCCATTAGCATCATTCTTATTTCTGGTTGTGGAAAATAAGGCAAGTAATTATTAACATAACCGCCAGCAACATCAATATCTCCTTGTGTAAAGAATCTAAAAATGTTTGTTAAGAATTGTTTTTCTTCTGCTGTTAATTTCTTTTTCCAATCTTTTACATCTTCTGCCATTGGTACTTCTGAATGTAACCAATGTGCTTGTTCATGTTTCAACCATGCATCATATGCCCATGGATAGTTGAAAGGTTTAAAGAACGTTCTTTCGTCCATTAAGTTTAATTTTTCTGCCATTTATTTTTCCTCTGTCTCGATATTAATATAACCTTCTGCTTCGTATATATCTTTTAAATATACTTTTTTACCATTTATTTTAATATATGATTGATCTTTTTTAGCTCTCCTTCTTTCAATAAACTTAAGAAGGAGTTCTTTCAATATTTTTCTTTTCATTCTAACCCTCGCACGCTAAACAAGTATCACCTTCAGTCATTTGTTGGAAATCAATTTCTTTAATAACATCACGTTCAATACGTCGTGCTACTTTATCTGCTTTAGCAATTTTATCAGAACGACAATAGTACATAGTTTTAAGTTTTTGTTTCCATGCTAAGAAGTGTACAGCATGAATATAACGAATGTCAGTATCAGGTCTAAAGAATACATTTACGCTTTGAGCTTGATCAATAAATTCTTGACGGTCTGCAGCATGCTGTATAACCCATCGTTGATCGATCTCCATAGCAGTTTTAAATACATCTTTTTCCCAATCATCAAGTTCAGAGAGGTGTTGGACACTGCCATCATTAGCAATAATAGATGACCATAACTCATCATATTTATCTGGATCTTTAACCTTATCACGGATTAATTTATCCAAATACTGATTCTTATGCATATGAGAACCAGATAATGTGTCTTGTCTGTAAGCATTAGCTCTAAATGGTTCAATACTTGGTGAAGTATTACCCATAATAATAGAACTAGATGCGTTAGGAGCAATAGACATTACATGAGAAAATCTTACTCCGGCTTCTTTCCCATCGGGGCATGGACCACGCTCTTCAGCCAAGTGTTTATTTGCTGAATCCAAACGACGGCGAATAGTCGAGAATATTTCTTTGTTGAGGCCGGTAGCCATTGCTGACTCCCATGGGATATTTTTTCGCTGCAATAAAGCGTGCCAGCCAAGAGCACCAATGCCAATGCTCCGCTCCATAGTAGCAGAATATTTAGCACGACTAATGGTATCAGGAGCATTATCAATAAAATATTGTAACACATTATCAAGCATTTCTGCAACATCTTTGAGAAACATTTTGTTATTTTTCCAATCATCATAATACTCCAAGTTAATAGAAGACAGACAGCATACCGCAGTTCTTTTTTCATTAGTCGGCAGAATGATTTCAGAACATAAGTTTGATTGATGGATTTTTAGGCCCTTGTCTTTCAACCATTGCGGCATGCGTCTGTTTGACTCGTCAATAAAGTGTAAATATGGTTCACCTGTTTGCATACGCATTTCTAAGATACGTTGCCATAATTCTTTTGCTGATACCACTTCAGCGACTTCGCCTGAATGTGGATCTTTTAATTCCCATGAATCATCAAAGTCGGTGTCTTTCATAGAGTTCTCTATGATTTCCATGAATGCATCAGGAATATTAATACCATGGTGTAAGTTTAAACATCTCATGTTTTGGTCACCAGTTGGTCTTCTCATTTCCAAAAACATTAAGATATCTGGATGTGATATATCTAGATATGCAGCGTATGAACCTCTACGTGTTTTACCTTGACGATACGCAAGACTGGATGCATCGTACATCTTGAGATGTGGCATAACACCGGTTGATTTATCATCCGCCGACCTGATGCCGAACCCAATACCAACACCGCCACCAAGCATAGATAACCAATTAGTTTCTGATAAGTTTTCAACTAGCCCTTCCGCTGTATCATCGATAAAATTTAAAAAACATGATATAGGTAAACCTCGTTTAGATCGACCAAATGATAAGATTGGTGTTGAATAACTTAACCAATGCTTACTTGAATATTCATATAACCTTTGCGCATGTTCTGGATTTGATCCAAACATATTTGATACATAGGCAAACCTTTGTTGAGGACTTTCCTCACCATCCATCATGTATGATTCTTTTAGTCTTGTAAGACCAAGAGTATCAAACAGAGAATCACGAGAATAGTCAACCTTGATGCCATTAACTACATCTTCCATACCGACTCCATCTTCTTTTATTTGTATTGTTTTTCTGCGACCAATTGTCTAAGAGAGCTAGTTGAGAACTGATGATCTCTCTTATTAAAATGTAATTGGATACCACGTTTTTTACATATATCTTTGCCCGTAAAGTCTTTGTCACGATACTCATCACCCAAGATACGAACATCAATATGAAACATCTCCAATATATCTTCTAGATCCTTCTCCGTCAAGTAAACTATTATTTCATCAACATATTTAACTGCTGATAGTTGTACATAGCGTTCAACGATAGTTTGTGCAGGAGAATTCTTTTCCTTACGATCTAATGATGGGTCTATTTGAAGACCTGCTATTAGATAATCACAATGCTCTTTGGCTTCCCTTAACATAGCTATATGCCCTGAATGGAGCAGATCAAATGTAGAACAAGTAAAGCCAACTTTCATAGTATTTTTCATATTTATATATATTATATATCAGTTTTCAATTAAAGTACAATAAATCTTTTTGCTGTTGCTAATGAAGACGAGATAGCCATATGCATATCAATGTACACATACATACCGCATCTACCAATAAACTCCATATTATTAGGTGTCATATCTCTATATAATTTATATATATCTCTATTCTTACCTTCTAAATCTTTTACAGGATAATATCTTTCCATATTATTATCTTTATAGTCACATGGTTCTTCATATGTTAAAGTAGTCATCTCTTCATTTTCGCCATGCTCAGGAAAGTTTTTCCATTCAGTCATACGTGTATATGGACCAGAATGAGTAAAGTTTACACATGGTACTGGTTGTATCTTTGGTGATGGTACAGATGTTGTATGAAATTTAATAGATCGATATGGTAATTCACCATGACAATAATCAAAGTATTGATCAATTGGCATACTATTAAATACAAAGTCATAGTTTTCATTCATTGACTTGTCATATTCAAAATCAACTTCAACATTAATATTGTCATGATCAAATATATTTTCAAATATTGATGTATAACCATGCTTTGGCATCATTTGAAATTCATCATTAGGAAAATACAATTCATTCATATCATCTCTAATAGGAACCCGCTGTAAGATAGCTGGATCTAGTTCTTCAATATCTTTATCCCACATCTTTTTAGTATATGGTCGAATGAATGTGTCAATAACATTTTCTTCACCAACAATTTCTTTTGTTTCTTTATTAACCGGTAATGTTACATATCTACCATCTTTTAAGATAGCTTTAACTTTATGGAAATATGGTACCCATTCACCAAAGCAAGAAACCCAATCAACAACAGTTTTATTATTTGTATGAAAGATATGTGGTCCATATTTGTGTACTCGTATACCATGTTCATTTGTATAATCATAACAGTTACCACCAATATGATCACGTTTATCAATCACATGAATAGTATGACCAGCTTCTGCTAATTCACGAGCAATAACTGCGCCAGAAAATCCTGCACCAACGATTAATATGTTAGACATGCATTTAACTCCGCTTTTTGTGTATCTTTATCTAATGGATGTAAATTATATAATGCATCACGTTGATCTTTTGCTAACTGTTCTAATTCACTATTA
>Ga0255765_1005321_pt1 | contig 12245 bp, 8 predicted proteins | sample 041ome_8_FD_179965 | JGI IMG/M metagenome (GOLD analysis project Ga0255765, IMG submission 179965) | Coastal salt marsh microbial communities from the Groves Creek Marsh, Skidaway Island, Georgia - 041407BS metaG (version 2) | ecosystem: Environmental > Aquatic > Marine > Intertidal zone > Salt...
AACTGTCTTAAAAGCGATTGCTGAACGCAATCAACTGAATACGGCAGAGGTCGACGATATCATTTTCGGGACCAGCTCTCAGCGCGGCCAGCAAGGTAACGATCTTGCTCGCATGTCTGCACTCGATGCGGGATACGATACAAGAGCATCTGGAGTGACCCTGGATCGTTTCTGCGGGTCAGGCATTACGTCTGTAAATATGGCCGCAGCGTCAATTATGAGCGGCTTTGAAGACGTTGTAATCGCAGGCGGCTGCGAAATGATGTCGACCTTTGGATCAGACCCAACGCAATCCCCTTTCATCGACAGCGATAATTTGCGCCTCAGGGAACGTCACCCGCAGCCACACCAAGGTATTTGTGCGGATGTTATTGCTACGCTTGAGGGTATCGACCGAGTCGACCTGGATACGCTCGCCGTCGTTTCTCAACAGCGCGCGGCAAACGCCATTGCCAATGGCCATTTCAGCAAGAGCTTGGTGCCGGTGTATAACCTGGATGGCTCGCTCTCGCTCGATCACGAGGAGTTCCCAAGACCAAGCACAACCCTTGAGTCACTGAGTGCGCTTCAACCCTCATTCGCGCCCATGGCAGACTACCCCCTCAATGAGTCGGGCCTAACCTACAAGCAATTAGTGCACAAAGCTTACCCGGGCCTCGAAATTAACCACGTTCACCACGCAGGCAACTCGTCCGGTGTCGTCGATGGTGCAGCAGCCTTGCTGTTAACCTCGCCCGATTACGCCAGAGCCAATGGCATGAAACCGCGTGCTCGCATTGTTGCTATGGCGAATATGGGTGACTCGCCAGAACTCATGCTCAATGCGCCCGTGCCAGCGGCTCGCAAGGTATTGAAGAAAGCAGGGCTTCAACTCTCTGATATCGATTTATTCGAAATTAACGAAGCCTTCGCTGTTGTGGCAGAAAAGTTCATGCGCGATCTAAATCTCGATCGGGATAAAGTGAACGTTAATGGTGGCGCTATGGCATTGGGCCATCCGATTGGAGCGACTGGCTCGCTGCTTATTGGCACCATTCTGGATGAACTCGAACGCAGAGACTTGCAATTCGGCTTGGTAACCATGTGTGCGGCGGGCGGTATGGCGCCGGCGGTGATCATCGAGCGCATCTAACGCGAGCGCTCGTCGCTCAGTTCGGAAAGCCAAGGTGTTGGGCGGGCGAACTGAGCGACTTACTTGGCGAAGAATATATCCTAGGGGGTTTCAATACCCTCTAGGTTCATCCGATACACTTCCAACCGCTCACGCAACTCAGAGCTAATCGGAGCACTCTTTCCTTCAGCTCCATTGGCTAGCGTCGACGTGTTTGCTGCCACACAATCGCCGTCTGCGTTAAACATTCCCACACTCAAGGTATATGAACTGTTACCCACTTTCGTCACCCCGACCCCCATAGTGACGCGAGCGGGGTAGTTCAATTCCCGCAAATAAAAAAGGTGACACGCCACGATCATGAGCCGATCACGACGGCCAAAGTGATGCAAACCTTTGGTCTCATGCAGGGCCATACCAAACTGTATGCGTGCCTCCTCAAACAAGCGCGCATAAGCCACGTTATTCACGTGTCCCATGACGTCACAGTCGCCGTATCGCACGTCAGCTTGAATAACAAGGGGATACCGCTCTAACTCACACTGATAGGGTTTATGCCTCATGCATCTCTTACCGCTGTTTTACCCATTTTTATAGGGGCTGATTTCAAGACTGCGTCAGCTCGCCCGAGCACAGCACCGTCCACAATATAATCGCACGAGGCAAATACGATTTCTCGCCCGCGGCGATTAACCTTACCGTGTACCTCTAACCAACAACCAATCGGCACAGAAGAATAAAAGTTCATGTTAAAGCTCACATGAACCGTATAGCGGTCCGTCCCCATAAGTTCACTGGTGGCGTGGCCAGTCGCAATATCGCCCAAAGCCATCAAAAACCCGCCGTGTGCCATTTGTCCACCATTTCGGTATTTATCCTGCACCCAAATGCCAATGACAACCCCTCGATCGTGCACTCGGTGATACAAATCCATCCCATCCGAAAAAGGCACGGGGACTTCGAAACGGCAAGGTGAAAAACCCTCGGGGATTGTTTTATTGTCTAGCATAGCCTCGCCCAAACATTAATAGCTTCCACTGTAGCAGAGCAAATCCCATCGACGTAACGCATTAGCCGTCACTCGCTCCTCATACCCAGGCCCTGTCATTATGCGCCACTGAGTCAAGCAAAAGTACCCGAGGTACCGATGGACACGCCACATAGTGCCTTTGAATAGAAGTCAGGCTTTCGTAACCAAATTGAAAGGCTGAGTGGTCTCATACAGCAAACCATCGCCGAGCTTTGCCGTACGGATCCAAGCAATGAACTCCGGGGCAGTGCTAACCGCAACCGCGCGAGCACCTTGCTCTTCAGAAAAACCAACCACGATAGCCATGCTCGACTCCGCACCGGTAGGGATGATCGTATACGTCTCCAGCCCAAATATTCCCTGTGGCGATGCAGTAACCCTCACGGACTCTACAGCATCGATTTGAGACTGTAACGAGGCGCTATGATTAGGACGCCACTCTGCTGGTGCCGTCGAATAAATCCCTACGGCGTGCTTTGATAAAAACCCGCCATTGGCGCCGACGATCCCGCATGCACCTGGATCGTCACGTAATTTATCGACGATAGATGCGATCGCATGCAACGAATAATTATTTCCAGGCCCCCCAAAAAACGGCAACCCACCGGTCACTGTATAAGGAATCGGACCTGATATCGGCAAATCAAAATGGTCGATCACGTTAAACACGGCAATGGGAAAACAGGAGTAAATATCCCAATACTTCAATTGATCTAAGGGTTTTCCCCAAATCTCTATGGCGGCACGGTAAGCCAGTATCATGGCGTCACTGCTTCCGAGATGCGATCTTTCTAAAACAGGTTTCTCGAGCACATCGGCGTGCGCATGCAGGTACACACGTTGTTGGCTGGAAATGCCAAGCTCGTCAGCGAGACTCGACGACATAACAATAATGGCGGCGCCCTGGTTTACCCAATCGCGAGCGACAACGGCCTTAGGGTGCGGGTCCGCGACAATTCGGTTACGATCGCTGACGGTAGCTATCTCATCAACACTGAGAGCCTTTGGACTCATCGAATACGGATTCGTTGCGGCAACCTCACTAAAAGGCGCAAAGAGCTCGCCCATCTCACGTGCATAGGCGTCCGAGCTCATATCCAATTGCAATCGACGCGCCTGCTCGAGTAGCGGATATACCGACGTCGGCACCTGCGCTTTATGACGAATGAGTTCGCTCTCGGTCATAAAGTCTGTGTCCATCCCACCGTCGATTATGGGGTAGTCGCTACTCTGCGACCAATCCAGCGAGAGCCCGTCCGCTTTCGCTTTACGCATGGTCGCTATGGCCTCAGCGCCGCAGATGACCGCCGCCTGTATTGTTCCCTCTGCAATCTGTTGACCATAAATACCGACCCACTTTTGTGGCTCGTATCCACAAGCGCCCGAGTGCGTCACTACGACATCCTCGAAACCTAATCGGTCGGCGACACAGCCCGCAAAATTATCGGGCCAACCGAAGGGGGCGAGCAGCGGCTGAATCTCCTTAGGCACAGAATCCGGAAAGGTGCGAATGACGGTCATGGCATTAATAGAGGATGCTACATCGTTTCCACACTGCGCCATCGCCCGCTCAACGGCACGAGAAGCTAGCTCCACGGCCGTCAGGCCCTCATAGTCTGCAGCATTCAGACGTTCAACAATCTGCCCAACGCCAACAATCACCGGTGTATTTGGGTTCATCTTTGCCTTTCCTAGTAACCGAATGGAACAGTGTAACGGACAAGCGAAGATGAGTGGGAGGTCAAAAATGTTCAACAAAAATAAAAAACGCCGGCAAGGCCGGCGCATAAAAAAGTGAACTGGATGGATACGTCAATTACTGAAGCAACTTGCGTGCCAACGCCCAACACGCAACATAATGCGGCTTTTCATGCCATTATTTACGAAAATGCATTAACTTACCTGCACCACGCGGCCCATTTTGCACCAACTTGGTGCAAATTCTCCGCTCAGTTCAAAGGTGAGCTTAGCAACGCGTGATCAATCATGGATTCGAAATAGGTCTGTAAGCTACGAGCTTCTTCAATGGAGATCCACGAGAAGCACAGGCGCTGACCCTGACGCATTTGGCCTAACACGGGCAAATCTGCAGCCGCGACCTGCCCTATCCGCGCAAAGCCACCCGTGGACTGCCGGTCTGCCATCAACACGGTCAGCCGACCGTGCGCGGGCACTTGAATCGTACCAAAAGTGGTATAGCTCGAAACAATATCCGCACCGACTTCGCTCAAAGGTGCCGGGCTGTCTGACTCTGATTCGAGCGTGAGCGCCTGACGGTTGGACTCTTTGCCGACCGTAAATACGCCCTGCTCACAATACTTCAAAAACGCCTTGGTTAATCTCGGCTTCTCAGGCCCCTCAATGAGCCTGATACGTTTAATCTGATTCGTCGACTGATACAGCTCCATTCGGCGTGATGAGGGGTAGCTAAAACCGCGCCAAGTCGTGGAGTCACTCTTTAAGTAAGGCAAGGCTTGATCAATAGATAGTGCATCGAGGGTCTCATCGCCGAGTGCCCGAGCCAAATCCGACGCGCGACTGCCCAAAACCCGAGGGGTCTGCCAACCACCCAGTATTGATATGTAAGCCCTAACCCCCTCTCGAGCAAACCCGAGCGCCAACTCATCGCCCGCGTTGATATGGATTTGCGACCACATGGGATGCCTCAAGCCATTAACCTGCAACTCCAATTCAGCCCCAGTAACCGCTATCTGAGTAGAGCCATCGAATACCAACTTGTCGCCGCCAAAGGTGCTCTCCAGTACAGCGCAGTCAGGCGCGTTTCCGAGCAAACGATTGGCGATGCGCGAGGCAAAACTATCCATAGCGCCACTCGTGCGCACCCCCAAGTGTTCGAGCTGGGCGCGGCCTTGATCCTGCACCGTGGACAAAAGACTGGTTTTAACTACCTTAGCGTTGAGCATGCAGTCACTGCTTGATCGAATTTAACAAGGTGATACTAAACCGTATTTAGCGAGTTAGCACGCTAAGCCATCAGTCTATGTGCACCAGAATAAATATTGTGACGCCCGGGCCTTGCAAAGCCGATAAGCGTCAGATTAAGGTACTCCGCGGCTCGAATCGCTCTGCCTGTGACCGTCGATACAGCGATTAACACCTCACAACCGACCATAGCGGCCTTTTCCACCAACTCGTAGCTTGCTCTACTGGTTACAACAATCACCCCTTGTTCCAGTTGGCTATCATCTTTCGCACCGATTAACTTATCGAGGGCATTATGCCTACCCACATCTTCCTTGAGGCCCAACAAGTCCCCCGCTGGAGAAAACAAAGCAGCAGCGTGCACACCGCCACTCACACTGTTCAACACTTGAGCGTCTGCCATCAAAGAAATAGCCTTTTGCACTGCTGAATGAGCAAGATACAAAGAATTCGGGAGCCGAATATCTGGGAAAGTTACGGAATCTAAGCTTTCCCGCCCACACACACCACATCCGGTTCGGCCAAGCAAGTTTCGTCGCTTCAGCGCGAGACGCTGAGCGCATTCTCCGTGAATATGAACATCAACTGCCCATCCGTTTTTCACTTCCTGCAATTCGATGCCGTAAATTTGGTCGCGGTGATGGACTATTTGCTCCGTTAAAGCAAAACCCCGAGCAAAGTCACGCAAATCAAGGGGAGTCGCCATCATCACCGCATAGGCAAGCCCATTAAAACTCAGCGCAACGGGCACTTCCTCAGGCACTTGATCCAGTCTCGAAGAAAGGGGTTGATTACCAATCCAAGATAAGATCTTCTCTTCGCTCATGTCATGTTAGCTCTTGAGATCTCTCGACTCACGCAGATTGCTCTCTCGCCTTCTGCCACTCACTCAATTCCAACTTAGGTTTAACCTGAACTGCAGTAACCTTATATTCAGGGCAGTTGGTCGCCCAGTCTGAGTTGTCGGTTGTGATCACATTTGCGCCACTATCGGGATGGTGAAAAGTGGTATAAACGACACCCGGCTGCATACGCTCCGATATACGCGCATTTAGAGTCGTTTCACCTGCCCTGCTTTGTATCGATACCCGCATACCATCGATAATTCCCCTTTCACTGGCGTCATGCGAATGTATCTCCAACACATCTTCTTGGTGCCAAAGATTGTTCTGCGTCCGTCGTGTCTGCGCACCAACGTTATATTGCGATAATATCCGACCGGTAGTGAGCAATAGAGGAAACCGACGCGTAACTTTTTCCGTGGTAGGCACATACTCAGTCACCACAAAAGCCCCTAAACCCCGAGTGAACGTATCTTCGTGCATAATCGGAGTTCCTTCAGGCGCGCTGTCATTACACGGCCATTGCAGAGCACCTTTGTCGAGCTTTTCATATGTCACCGAGGCAAAACTCGGAGTCAGAGCGGCAATCTCCGCCATAATTTCGGAGGGATGCTGATAGTTCATTTTTAGACCGAGTACATTCGCAAGCGCCTGAGTCACCTGCCAATCAGCTTTACCCGCCAGCGGCTCAATAACTTTACGAACGCGCGAAATGCGGCGCTCTGCGTTGGTAAACGTTCCGTCCTTCTCTAAAAATGAGGACCCTGGCAATAAAACATGGGCAAAACGCGAGGTCTCATTCATAAAAATATCTTGAACAATCACGCACTCCATAGCGCGCAAGGCGGCTTCAACATGGGTGGTATTTGGATCAGATTGAGCAATATCCTCACCCTGGCAATAAAGCGCCTTAAAGCCTCCAGCAATCGCCTGATCAAACATATTCGGTATTCTGAAGCCAGGTTCAGCAGCGAGCTGACAGGCCCAGGCAGCTTCAAAACGGGCCCTGACATTCTCATCATTGACCGATTGGTAACCTGGTAGCTCGTGCGGAAAAGATCCCATGTCGCACGAGCCCTGAACGTTGTTTTGACCTCGCAGCGGGTTTACACCAACCCCTTTGCGCCCAATATTGCCGGTTAGCATGGCTAAGTTAGCAATACCCATTACCATGGTAGAGCCTTGGGAGTGCTCTGTGACGCCAAGACCGTAGTAAATAGCCGCCCTATCGGCTTTCGCATATAACCGAGCCGCTCGCCGAATTTCGGCCGCATCAACACCCATCTCAGCACTTAGTGCCTCAGGTGAATTTTGAGGCTGAATTATGAAATCTAGCCACTCGGCATATAAACTCGAATCGCAGCGGTTCTGAATGAAGGCGTCATCTTGCAATCCCTCAGAAACAATCGTGTGCGCCAAGGCGTTTGCCAATGCGACATTAGTCCCTGGTAAGAGTGGCAAATGAACTGCCGCCTCAACGTGGGGGGACTTAACTAAATCAATCGCTCTCGGATCAACTACAATAAGCTTAGCTCCCGAGCGAAGCCGTTTTTTCAGGCGCGAGCCAAAAACGGGATGACCGTCGGTTGGGTTTGCACCGATCACCATAATGACATCAGCGTACTCAACAGAATCGAAATCTTGCGTGCCGGCCGACTCACCAAGCGTCTGCTTCAAGCCATAGCCGGTCGGCGAATGACAAACACGCGCACAGGTATCAACGTTATTGTTTCCAAATCCCGCGCGCACCAACTTCTGCATTAAGTAGGTTTCTTCGTTGGTACAGCGCGATGAAGTAATAGCACCAATGCTTGTTCGCCCAAATTTTTCTTGAACCCAACGTAGCTTGGCAGCGGCAAACGAGAGGGCTTCATCCCAAGACACCTCACGCCATGCATCATCGATGTGGTCACGTATCATCGGCGTCTTTACACGATCTGGGTGTGTAGCATAGCCAAACGCAAAACGACCTTTGACGCAAGAGTGACCTCGATTCGCTGCCCCATCCTTACGAGGTGTCATACTCACCACGCGATCACCGCGCAGATGGACATCGAAGGTGCAGCCTACACCGCAGTAGGCACAGGTCGTGGCTTCTTTTCGTTCACTGGGGCCAGACTCTACTAAGGTGCGCTCAACCAAAGTGGCAGTTGGACACGCTTGCACACAGGCGCCACAACTAACACAATCGGAACTCAGGAAATCGGGCATTCCTGACGCACTGATTTTACTGTCAAGCCCTCGCCCTTCTACGGTCAAAGCAAACGTGCCCTGAACCTCTGAGCAAGCTCGAACACAGCGAGAGCAAACGATACATTTGCTCGAATCAAACTGAAAGTACGGGTTAGAGGTATCAATTTCCGAGTATCGATGCCGCTTGCCCTCATGACCGTATCGAACTTCACGAAGCCCCGTTGCCGCGGCCATATCCTGCAATTCGCAATCACCGTTGCTTGCACAGGTCAAACAATCCAATGGGTGATCTGAAATGTACAATTCGAGTACATTTTTGCGTAACGACTCCAGACGCTCTGTGCGGGTGTGAACAATCATTCCGGCTTCTACTGGAGTCGTGCATGAAGCAGGAAATCCCTTTTTGCCTTCTATTTCTACCAAGCATACTCGACACGAGCCAAAGGCCGCTACGGAATCCGTCGCACACAGTTTTGGAATGGCAGCGCCGGTCATCTTAGCCGCACGCATGATACTGGTTCCGACGGGCACCGATACTGGGTTACCGTCTATCACGAGTTCCACCTTGGTTGCCTCTTGATATTCGCTGGAATATTCAGGCCATATTGGAGGGGTACCCATGTCTTCTGACGGATCAAATTGTCTAATCATTGCGCTTCTGCCTCTGCCTCGACCCATCTAACTGGCTCTTGAGCCGGCCCAAAATCCTCTGAGAAATGCTTTAACGCACTCATTACGGGAAAGGGCGTCATCCCACCCATAGCGCATAGTGAGCCGAACTGCATCGTGTCACAGAGATCTATTAATAGTGATCGGCCTTCATCGAGAGGCACCTCACCCCGACCTATTTGACTTATGAGTTCAACGCCTCTTTGCGATCCAATACGACATGGTGTGCACTTGCCGCATGATTCGTGAGCGCAAAATTCCATCGCAAAGCGCGCTTGCCGTTGCATGTCTGCGGTATCATCAAACGCGACGATACCCCCGTGCCCTAGCACACCACCGATCGAAGACAAGCCCTCGTATGTCATTTCTACAGACCACTCCGAGGGGTGCAAGTAGGTACCTAAGGGGCCGCCTACCTGAACGGCGCGTAAAGGTCTACCTGACTTACTCCCGCCGCCCCATTGATAGAGCAACTCGTGCAGTGTCACTCCAAACGCCAATTCGACTAGAGAGCCATTAGCCAAATTACCTGCCAACTGAAAAGGCATTGTTCCTTTAGAATTACCCGCACCGAAACCCGCATAATAGGCGCTACCCTCAGCCATAATGGTCGGAACAGATGCTAAAGTAAGCACATTGTTGACCACCGTGGGGCAACCAAACAAACCCTCAATCGCAGGTAGTGGCGGCTTCGCTCGTACCTCGCCCCGCTTGCCCTCAATACTGTTAAGTAAAGAGGTTTCCTCGCCACAAATGTAAGCCCATGCTCCGATGCGTAGCTCAATATCAAATTCGTTAACCGAACCCAAAACGGATTTACCCAAGATCCCGGCCTGCCTGAAATTAGTTATTGCCTCGTCTAGCACCTCTGCGGCTCGGGGATACTCCTCTCGCAGATAGATGAAACCTTTCGTTGCCCCCACCGCAATACCCGCAATGACCATGCCCTCGAGGAGAGACATGGGGTCTCCCTCCATGATCATTCGATCTGCGAAGGTACCCGAATCTCCCTCGTCTGCATTACAAACAATGAATTTTCGTTCACCCCTCGCATCCGACACGGTCTGCCACTTGATCCCTGTCGGAAAGGCAGCGCCCCCTCTACCACGTAAACCTGAATTTTTAATTTCATCTATGACCCGCTGTGGCTTGCATTCGATAGCTCGCCTCAGCCCAACGAGACCACCGAACTCTTGGTAGCATTCTGGGTTTAATGGATCGATCACTCCGCAGCGCTTGAACAGCAAGCGATTCTGCATGGTTAACGCAGGAAGAGCCTCGACCGCGCCCATATATTGTGAGCTCAGGGAAAAGTTTTGTGACGACAAGGCGGCTCGAAGTGCGTCTAAGTTTTCAGGCTTTATTGGGCCAAAGGCATGCCGTACGCCTTCGAATTCGATCTCGACCATAGGTTCAAGATAAAACAATCCTCTCGAGCCCGTTCGAATAATTTCGTAATTGCCCTTTAACTCTAAGGCTAACCAATCGGAGCCCTTCGCAACTGAGGTCGTATCACGCGATATGAATAATTTAGTCATGCTTAACACCATCGACATGAGATCGGGCAACACTCAGAAGCATTTCTACCGAGACGTCTCCCAACACATCCGAATCGATCCGCGCACACGGTGAACAAGCACAATTACCAAAACAATAAACCGCTTCTGTTGCTACACGGCCCCGTAAATTCGGATCAGCGTCTAACGCTGACGAGAGGTCGGACATCAACCTGAACGCCCCCATCGACTGACATGATTCGGCTTGGCAGACCTGGATAGCATATTTAGTCTGGGGCTCTGTCCTAAAAAACGAGTAAAAACTAAGCGTACCCCACACTTCGGCTCTAGAAAGATTAAAAGCGCTGGCTATGGCGGGAATCAAGTGAGTAGGGACATGGCCCTCGTGCTTCTGAATTTCGTGCAGGCAAGGCAACAAACCGCCCTCTGTATGCCGATACGCCTCGAGCAATTGACCTGTATCAACCTTATTAAGTTCTGACATCCACACCCCAAGTGAACTAAATCGGTAGCAAAGGAAAGTTGTTATCTGAGGGATCTAAGATACCACCAAAAAAAAACCCCGACCATGTCGGGGTTTTGAATTTCGCTCATTAAATCATTTAAAAGCGATAGCCTACCGTGATGCCGTAGGTACGCGGATCGAGCAAGAACTGGTTAGTAAACAAGCTGGATACCTGTGCAGTTGAGTACATGCCAGTGATGTAGTCATCGTCTAGGATATTCTTAACCCACACATCGGTGTACCACTTGCCGTCAACGTCTTCGTATCGAGCGCTTGCGTTCCAGACTTCCCATGAGGGCGAGATATCTTTCTTCTCGTTCTCGTTACGGGTGTACATCTGATCCTGCCAGTAGTAGTTGGTCGAAATGGTTAGGGGGTTACCCATCATTTCGGTCAAGTAGCTCAGGCCGATATTGATGCTGGTTTCAGGCGTATTAGACAGGCTGTTTCCACTTTGATCTTTGGGAATACCGGGACACAGACCTGCAGCAGCGCCAGACGTGATAGCACCCGCCTCACAATCCGCAGGGGCGATGCCGACTAAGTAGTTGTTACCTAAGACCGACACCAAGCCTTCTGACGTGCCTTTAGCATTTGGATCCGTTGTGTCGTAAACCTGATAATCTAAGATCTCTGACTCGATAAACGAAGCTTGTGCCGACAGAATCCATTTTTCACTGAGTGCCCAAGTTAATTCGAGCTCTAAACCGCTAATCTCAGAGTCAGTGTTGCCATTCAAAGAAGTCACACCCACGATCCGCGATACCTGAAGATCCTGATAGTCGTAGAAGAAATACGTGCCATTCAGACGCATTGAGCCATCCAGAAGCGTCGCTTTCATTCCAACTTCAAATGCATCAATGAATTCTGGTTCGAATGAGGCATTTTTTGGATCAGCCAAGACGAGTGGAGAATCAGCGCTAATGGGGTTAAACCCACCTGACTTAAAGCTTGATGATGCCGTCGCATAGAACATCACATCATCAGAGTAATCGTAAGTAAGGTTAAGTTTCCAGCTAGTTTGGCTATCCTCGTAAGTCGGGTAATAGAAATCGCCATTATTGGCTTCAGTCGGCAAATCTAGGAACGTAACGTAAAGCGTTCTTTGCACGCCATCTTTCGTTTCATCACTGTAACGAAGACCCACCGTCGCTTTAAGTTGATCGGTTACCTGGTAGTACAACTCACCAAACACCGCCCATGTGCTGACTTCATAGCTACGAGAGTCGTTATGATAACCCTGCATATAGGGATTGAAACGATCGAAGGGGTTGTCCGGATTGCCCAAAGGCGCTGGGAAGAACGCTGTATTCACCGGTAACAGGGCGCCAATGAGGGCAAGACCAGAGCTACGCACCACGTACCCATTCTGGTTCTCGACATCCATGTAGAACGCACCCAACTGGAAGTTGAGATCGCCATCGAAGTCTGAGAT
>Ga0255765_1005325_pt1 | contig 12236 bp, 8 predicted proteins | sample 041ome_8_FD_179965 | JGI IMG/M metagenome (GOLD analysis project Ga0255765, IMG submission 179965) | Coastal salt marsh microbial communities from the Groves Creek Marsh, Skidaway Island, Georgia - 041407BS metaG (version 2) | ecosystem: Environmental > Aquatic > Marine > Intertidal zone > Salt...
ACACACGAGGGTCACGAGGGTCACGAGGTCGCGGGCGACGGCGGCACGCCTCGCGACACTGCGCGACGACGGACGACGACGACGACGACGACGATGCACGGGGCGAGATTGACGCAACGCACGCACGTGGTGCACACGAGCATTACTGGTCGTCGAACGCGCGCGAGCCATGGGCGATTGGTTCGTCGCGTCGCGCGCGGCGCGGGCGCGCGCGCGCGCGGGCGAGACGTCCCGACGGTGCGTATAGGTTTTAGCGATGGGGAATGCATGCGTGCGCGCGTGCATGAATGAATGAATGCGTTCGCGAGGGGCGTGAGGGGCGGCGCGGCGTGAGGGTGCTGTGTGTGTGTGTGTGTGTGCGATCGCGGGCGGTGGCGCGCGCGCGTGGGTGGTGTGCATGGGCGTCGCGCGTGGAAAGCGCGCGGCGCCGAGGCTATCCATCCGCGCGCGCGAGGGCGCGGGCGGGCGCGATGGCGCGTCTGTGGCGTGCGTGTGTGTGCGTGTGTACTGACGACGATGTGATTGATACGTATTCGTAGGATCGACCATCGCCTTTTGGGTTTGAGCGCGAACTCGATGGGATTGAAAAGCAAATGGCGGCGTTGCCGACGCCGGCGCGGTTGGGCGCGTACGGGGCAGCCGTCGCGCTCGGCGCCGCGGCGGGGAACGCGATTGGGGGTGTGATGCCGGTGAACGTGCGCACGGCTGCTAAGGTTGGCTTGACGGCTATTGTTGGTGGTGGTGCAGCGTACGGGGTGATGACGGTGGATAAGAAGCGTTTTACGGCGGCGCCAAAGACGCTTTGGAACTCGTTGCAAGGGCGCGACCCGTTGTCGGTGACGTCTGAGGAGGTGAACGCCGTCGGCGCGCGCTTTGGGATTCAAAACATGGGTGCTACGTGCTCGACTGAAATGACTGAGTTATATGACGTGTATTTGATGTCTCTCGTGCCGCAAGGCATGGATCCGGTGCAAGGTTGGGAAGCTGAGGCGTTGAGACAGTTTCGCCAAACGCTCGGCATTGACGACGCTTCGGCGGCGCAAGCGCACTTGGAAGCTGGTCGCCGTTTGTTCAGAAAGCGCATCGAGCTCGGTTCGACGGATAAGGAAACCGATTTGGAATCTCGCAAGGAGTTCCAAAAGCTCGTGTTCATCTCTACGCAAACGTTTGGCGAGGAGCAAGCGCGATTCTTGTTGCCGTGGAAGCGCGTGTTCCGCGTGTCTGACGCGCAAGTCGACTTGGCGTTGAAGGATAACGCGAGCCAACTCTTGCGCACGGCGCTCAAGGAGTCGGCGGCGATCGAACAAGTTAACTCGACGGCAATTGCTGAAGCCAAGGCGTACCAACAAGAACTCAACTTGGATGATAACTCTGCGGGTGAAATTGCCCAAGAGCTCGCCACGGCGCACGTCGCGCAAATTGTCAACGAAACCATTGCGTTGTGCAAGGAGCGTGGCTCGAGCCGCGACATGTCCAAGATTTGCGCCAATGTTGATTCCGTTTTGGCGTACAACGCCAAGCTCTCGAGCGCTGTGGGCTCTTTCCCGGGCGTTGGTCCCGTGTCTTTGTTTGGCGGCGACTTTGACGCCAAGATGAGCGACCTCGCTGAAATCTTCAAGGCGTACCTTGAAGAAGGCATCAAGGGCTTCTCCTTTTCTGCTGCGCTTTCCGACAACCTCGGTAAGCTTCGTCTCGTGTTTGGCATGGGTAACAAGGAGGCAGATGATATCATTCTCAAGTCTACGACGGCATCCTACCGCATGGCGCTTCGCGACGCCGTGAAGAGCGGCAAGTTGGACCAAGCTGAATCTCCGGCCAAGGTTCTTCAAGCGATGTGCGAAGGCCTTCGATTCCCCCCGGAAGTTGCCGCGGGCATCCACGAAGAGAACTATCGCACCAAGCTCGAAGCTTGCATTGCTGATAAGATGCTCACCGACGCCGACGTCGAAGCGTTGGCGCGCGTGCGTAAGCTCTTGTGCGTGCCCAAGGGTGTCGTTGAAAAGCTTCACTTTGAAATCTGCGGTGAAGTGTACAGATCTGCTGTTCGTGCGGCGCTTTCTGTCCCGACGGAAGCGTTCACGCCGCAATTGCGTGACAGATGCAAGACTGCCAAGGCGAATGTTCGTCTCGATGACGAGACTGCACTCAAGATTCTCGGCGCCGAAGCGCGCAAGCAGTTGAACGCGTTTATTCGCACGTCCAAGTCCATTAGAAACAAGACTGATGCGCAAAAGGAGATTCGTAAGATGGTCTTCTATAACCAAGGCGTTGTGACGCCGCTCGTGTCAGATCTCACCAAGTCGAAGGCTGAGGCCGCCGCGAAGGAGCTCGCCGAGCTCATGAAGGAAGCCACCGAGGCGGCGAAGAAGGAGGAGGAAGAAGAAAAGGCTGCCGCTGCCGCTGCTGCTGGGGAGAGTGAAGAAAAGAAGGAGGGCGAGGAGGCTGCTGCTACTGAAGAAGCCAAGACGGAAGAGGAGGCTGAGCCGGAAGTCATCAAGATGGAGGAAACGGCGCACCAAAAGGAAATCACGCTCGCCGCCGATATGGATGTCGTCACTCGTCAAGCGATGTACAGAGAATACCTCATGTTCTGCATGACTGGTGATCAAGTCAACGCTCCGATGGGTGTGCGCATTAACATCGAGAGAGACCAAAGTGAGTTCAAGCGCTTGAGCCAACTTGGGGACATTCTTGGCCTCGACATGATGCAAGTTGGGCAAGTGCACAAGGATTTAGCGGACAAGGCGTTCCGCACGCAAGCCGAAAACATGCTCAGCGACGGCGCTGGGCTCACCGCGCAGCGTGCGGAGAAGCTCAAGGAGATCCAGACGCAACTCAATTTACCAGAAGACGAGGCGCAAAAGATCATCAAGGGCATCACCGCGCAACGCATGATGGCCAACGTGCAATCGCAAATCTCTGCGGGTACGCTTGATTCGGCGGAGATTCGCAAGATGAGCGAGGCGGGTGTGGAAATTGATCGCATGATTCCGGCGGACAAGCGCATGAACTTGTTCCGTAAGAACGCTGAGCGACGTTTGTCTGATGGTAGCGGTAGCGCCAACATCGATGAGCTCACGGCTACGTTGGTTGCGGATCTCAAGATTGACGAGGCCAAGGCGAAGGAGGAGCTCGTGAAGATTGCGGGCGAAAAGAAGCGCTCTCAAATGATTCAAGGCGTTGCCGTCTTGCGTCAAAAGAAGGCTGCTGATGTGCTCGTGAGCTGCCGCAACTTGGTGGCTTGCCAAAGCGTCGCCCCCGATGCGAAGTTGGATTGGAAGGTTGAGTCTGAGGTGTTTGACATGTACTCCGTCTTTGTCAGCGAAGTGTCGGATGTGCAAGAACGCAAGACTCTCCAAGATGTGTTGAACATTAGCGACGAAAATGCGGCCAAGCTCGAAAAGGTTGTCGCCGAAGGCGCATTCAAGTTTTCCGAAGACGCCCTCGATGAGGCTTTGTTCTAAATTCCTAATAGCGAGGAAGGCAAGCAAAATTTAGACATTCATCAAAATACCATATACGTATCAATTCATTCAATCTTCTTCGCCGCTATTTATGCTAATCACTTTTCGTTGCGCTGTGTTTTTTGCATGTCGGTGTCAAACGCCCCCGCTCGTTCAAGCGCCTTGGTCGTACACGCAGCGACGGCGCCAACCGAACACGCCGCACACGCACCGACGATGAAGGGCGCCGCGCCGACGCCTCGCAATGACGCGGCGCTCGTGGATAATCCCACCGCCGCCATGGCTGTAGGCAAGAACACTTGCGACGCCGCTTCGCCGATGAATTTCGTACCCTTACGCCATCGTTCATCCGTACGAATGGCTTCCGTGGCGTCACCGAGCGAGCGAAGCGCCGCCATGGCGACAAAAGCAATGAGAAATCCCGGCACGAGGGGCGGCTGCTTTGCCGCCGCCGCGCCGGCGGCCACCGCGCCCGCGGGCACTACATCGCGAAGCTTCATCGCTAAATACGGAATGGCAATCGCCAAGCCTAAGTTACGCGTCAACTTTGTCACCGTTGCCGCCTTAAAGGCTTCTTCATCGTCGTACATATCACGGAAACTCATCCCGGCGCCGACGACTTGCGACGTGTCGTGCACGGATAAGCCCAAAAACACCCCCGCCGGTGCACCACCATCAGGAAACAACCACTTGGCGAGATACGGATACGTCATCATCCCAAACGTCCCGTACGCCACCACGTTCGCCACGGCGAGCGAGACTTCGCGCTGCGACGCCGCAATCGCCGGCGCGAGCGCGCCAATCGCCGTGACGCCGCAAATCCCGCTCCCAGCCGCCAACAACCCGCCAACCTTGGCTGTCAACCCACCGCTCTGCGCCGCGCCCCCAAACCTCGCCATCACCGCTCTATTAATCATAGGCGTCGCTAATAATCCCGTAGACACCGTCGCCGCGATCGCTGGCGCCGCCTTGGTCGCCACGTCGCCGATTTCGCTCAGCGACAGCTTCGCCCCGAGCAGCGCCACGCCCACCTTCAACCCATCCCCAGCCGCGAGTTTCACCCCTCGTGCGTACGCCTCCGGCAGTGCTCGCCCGCGAAAGCCCACGTACGCGACAGTGGCGCCAAGAAACACCGCCAGCGGCGCCACAGGCACCGGACTCGGCAGCACCTCGCGCCGCACATGCGACGCCGACGCCGATGCCGATGCCGATGCCGATGCCGATGCCAATGTCCCATCATCGCGATGTCCCAACGCCGTTCGCGCGCGAGACAACGCATCAACCCCACCGTGCGCGGCGATCGCCACCGCCGTCGCCGCCGCAACCCCGCGCGCGGTCATCACCCAACCCCCGTCGCCGTCGCCGTCGCGGTGTGCCCACTCGAGTCGCCATCCGCGCATCAGCGCTCGGTGTCCGTTCGCGGTCGGTCGGACACCAACGCGTGGATGGATAGGTATGCAAAGCGACGCGTTTTTTGGTGCGCGCGCGTTGACCTCTCTCGTGCGTCATCCGACGACGACGGAGGATGGATGACGACGAAGAGCACGATTGGGGGTGTGGGTTGGATTTACACGCGACGTGGTCGGGGGTGACGTACGTGGCTGGTGAAGTCGTCGTCGTCGTGCGCGCTGGTGGGGGTGACACCACCACAGGTGATGACGATGGTGGTGATGGTGATGGTGATGGTGCGGTGCGGGGGACGTTGACGACGCGTGCGGTGCGAGCGATGGATGATGTGTTTTCTTTAACGCTCGGACGGGGTGATGATACCGCGTCGGTGTCGTCCGTGGCGACGGTGCGCGTGGCGCAAAAGGCGCAGCAGGGCGAGCTCGGGACGGTGGTGTGGAACGCGGCGGTGATTTTGTGCGCGCACGCGAGACGGGTCGGGGATGATCTCGTGCGTGGACAGGAGGTGTTGGATATCGGTGCCGGTACTGGGGTTGTTGGGTTTTTATGCGCGACGATGTTAGGGGCGAGGCATGTGACGATTGCGGATTGTGGGCCAAAGACGATGGCGAATTTGGCGGAGACGTTGGCCATGTATAGACGGGACGCGAGACGCGTCGAGAGGGACAACGCGAGGGCGGCGCGTGCGATAGAGACGGTGAGCGACGACGACGACGACGACGACGACGTTGTTGTTTTAAATGAGGATGACATCAACGATGGCGCGCCGTGGGCATCGGTTCGACACAACATTAAACTTCGTCGTCACTTGTGGGAGGAGGATTTAGAAATTGAAAACGCGCGCGCGAGCGGCGCCGCGACGCCACTTCGCGTGCGTCACTGGAGCAACGCTGGCATCGAAACCAATGCCGACGCGTTCGCACCAACGCTTGAACCCGACGCAACGTTTGACGTCATCATAGGCTCGGATTTGCTCTACTTTTCCAGCCAAGAAGCAAGCCTCGCCGCCGCCATTCGGCTCCGTCTGCGTCCGGGCGGCGCGTGCGTCATCGTCCAAACCTTACGCGACAACAACGCCGACGTCTTCGAACGCTTCGTCACCGAAGCCCGCAAAGATTTCACCGTGGATATTTCCATCATTCATCTTCCAAACACCGACGATGCGAGCACATTGGCTAAAGAAACACCGCACGCGCTCGCCAATCCATACCGTCTCCTGACGCTCGCGTGGAAACACCACTTGTAACTGTAATGCACCACAGAACATACACAATCCTTGCACGCCTCACTGCCCGACGCACCGCGATGTCGACGACGACGATTACAGAAGTGGTCGTCGACGACGACGCCATGCAACATCCGCCGTCGCCATCGCCAGTCGCGTCGCCGCGCGGGCTCCCACCGTTGCGCCGACCAAAAAGTGCACAGCCGCCACCGACGGTGTCGTCGTCGTCGCCAACGCGCACCGGATCGCCGCTCGCGGCGTCGCCACCGCCACGGCCGGTCTCAGCACCCGCGTCACAGCGCACGCCGACCGCTCGAGGCGCCGAGACCGCCGCGAGCGCGATCGAGGATTGGACCAAGCACGAGAGGTTTACGTTTCGTTCGGGACGCGAGGATGTGTTTGACGCGCGCGACGCGGCGACGCAGACCGCGCTCGGGCTCGCATGGGCGTTCGCTCCGCTTGCATGCGTGGCGGTTGTTACGAGACGCGCGCTGCGGCACGGGTCGACGGGCACGAGGAGGGTGAAGCGTCGAGTGTTGGCGAGCGTCGCGGCGGCGTGCGAGCTCGGGTGGTTTGCGTATCGTCGAGACGTGCGGGACAAGTATTGTAAAGCGCCGAATAAAGCCGTGGCATCGCCCACGAAGGAAGATTTTGAGCGGTTTTTAGAGTTGAGGTACGATGGGTTACCTGATTTTGGTAAGTTTATTCGCGGTTGGATGCGTCGGTGTAATTCATGGACGGAGCGAGAAAAGTTGTCGGCGCGCGAGGCGGAGGCTGAGGCGGATTCCTCGCCCGCGCAGGATGGGCTGCCTCGAGAGGCGGTGGTCAAGTTTACGAGGTTTGGATTTTATGACGCCACGTCGGCAGAAGAGAATTCAGAGCACGAAGATCGCTTGAATGAGTTTGTGGATGAGATTGAACGAACTTGGGAGTGTAAATTGGAACAGACGCCGAGCGAAAAGAGCGAGGAGTCTGAGGAGGCGTTTATGTTTCATACCAAGGAAACTTTAGGATCGATGCACCAGCCATTGATGTTCACCGCGTGGGTGCACGGCGTGAGTGGGATCTGTGCAATGATATTGAAGTTCTGGGGTTTCAAGCGTTACACCGCGTCAAATGGGTGTTCGTATTGGATCAACGCGCCCATGGCAAAGGAGGACGAGTGGGTAGGAGCACGTCGCGAAGCCGGTGACGATGCTCGTCCGATTCTTACTGGTTGTGCCGTCGACGACGTTGATGCGGAAGTAGCAAAACCAATCATATTTGTCCACGGGCTGGGCGTTGGATTGGCGCCGTATTTACCAAATATCGCACAGTTGTTGCGTAGTAAACCGGGGCGTAAAATAGCCCTCTTGTCGTTGCCTCACATTAGCATGCGAGCGACACCGAAAGTGCCAGAGATCGACGCCATGGTGGATACCGTAGCAGAACTGACGATGAAGCACAAGTTACGTGCGCCATGTTTGTATGGTCATTCATTCGGGACGTTTGTTATCGCTCGCACGTGTCACAGATACCGTGTGAGTTCAGTCGTGTTACTCGACCCGGTGGCCATTTGTTTGTGTTTACCGAAAACGGTATCTATTTTGTATCATCTCGGAAATTGTTGGAGTTCGTTCAAATCTTACGTCAAAAATAATGGCACAAAGGCCATGTTCACGACGACGTTTTGGAGAGACGGTGGAGATGTTTTATATTATTTGTTGAGAGATTATTTTTTGGTACGAGAGATTGGCGTCATGACGGCGTTGCGTCGTAAATTTTGGTGGGCAACACATAACTTGTGGGCTGACCAAATTCCCGATAACTCGCTGATTGTCTTAGAAGCGCATGATATGCTCATCGACTGCGAGGCTGTTGCCAAGCACGTCTTGAGACAGTCAAACGCGCGTGTGATTTGGCAAGACAACTTTTCCCACGGCATGTTCATCTCGCCGTGGGGCTTTAGTCTACGTCACGAAGTCGCCACGTTTTTGGACGCGCTTCCGACACACTCGTAGTGGTGTCGCCAGTATTGTACAACCAGTGTTTATACGCGGCGGTGACGGTGGCGGCGGTGTACGCCTTCCCCTCGAGCCCGATAAACTAAAATTGTTTTAATTGATTGTTTTCAAAATTGTTTGTTTCATTTCGTGTCAAAATCATCAAAAGTCGTTGTTAACTTTATACCCATAAATTTCGACAATACACTTACCATCACATCATCGGCAGTCATCGTCATGGAGCTCAGCGATACGACATACACGTTGCAGCTAAAACTTTTTCGCAAGGCGTAGCGCGCTCTTTTTTTGCGTCGTCATGCAGGTTTCGAAAGTCAACATTTGGGGTCCCTCGCGTGGCGAGCATATATTTCTGTCGCGTAGATGGGGCGCGTGCGTGCATGCAGCTGTCTTTGTTCTAACAAGCGCTCATATCTATGTACATCATCTAAATGTTCGACGGGTGTTTCACCGCCATTCGACAAAGTGTTGACGAAGCTGCTTCGGGCGACAGCTTCGTCCATCCTCGAGCGCGAGCTTCAAGCACACACCTTGAGGGAGTTCCATGGGGAATGCATCTGGGTTCAAGATTCGCGCAAGCATCTCAATGCCATCGACTAGTTGAGGTCCAGCTTGGCAGAACATCTCGTGGGCGAGGATAAACACGCGCCTGGTGCGAACCGCGGGAAGGACCCACCATCCGGGTTGACTGGCCAAGTGTTCGAGCTTTTCGAGCGTCTTTTCCATAGTTTCCTCAGAACTGCGTCCAATGTACGATGGAATCAAAAGCAGCACATCGGGTGCGTATGATAACACTTGCTCCCAACGCAGGCGCTCGGCTGAACATCCCGGCTCTTGCAACTCGTCAATACCACCGGCAATGGATTTCATCTCTGGCACCCAGTGGCCGCCGGCGAAGAGTGGCTTCAAGCCTTCCAAGGATAGAACTTTCGGACGTTCGTCGCATGTGGATACAACACGAGCGATCGTGCGCATTCGCGAGCGCAGTTGCGTGAGAAGCGTGACGGCCCTTTCCTTCACACCGCACAGAATACCGATCTGCAAAATCATCTCCAACACGTCGCTCAGCGTTTGCGGGGCGACTGGGAAAATCGAAGGCCTCGATCCATTGAATTCTATCGTACCATCATCCGTGGAGTCGTATTCTGCCCCAGTCAAGAAGACGTCTGCTTCATGAAGGTACTTTGCAGTACTGTTCCGCAGATCCGTGCAATCTTCGCATGTATCTGGAGTGAAAATCAAACGCGCTTCCGCGTGACGGACAAAGTTGACGTCAAACAACGCCCACTTGTCTGAGCTCAATCCGGAGTCCTTCTCTTTTCCCATGAGTCTGTTCAGCGAACCATAGCTGCTGTTGTGATGCAACGCACCATATTCTTGCTCGTTCGAGGCCAGTGAGCTGTGCGACTGTCTCTGAGTGAGACCGAGCCCCGAGCTCGACGTCGGTGAGCACCCGGACGAGTGTCTCGCGATAATCTTGGGCGCGACATTTATGTCGGATGGTATCGAACACGCGTCTGTAACACCTATCACGCGATCACCGAGACCGAGTGCGAACAACACCGACGTCGCAGATGGGGAGAGTGAAATAATCGACCCCACGGGCTGCGGTGCTGGGAGCTGCAGTTGAGACGGGGCGTGCAAGTGATCATTCGTCGTCGTCGACGAAGCGTTGCCATAGTACAATTGCGTGGCGAGATCAAGCTCAGAGTTTGCCTGCTTGCGAGGTAAACTCGAAGAGAGTTTTGACGCAATTTGCGAAGACAACATTTGCATTGATGCCGAAGAACGCGATCGAAACATGCCCATACCTTCCGCAGAGTCGAGTTCAAATTCGCGGAAATCGCGCGACATGGCGCGAGCTCGACGAGGTGGAAGCACTTGCTTGACTTTTTCAGGTGGAGAGTCAACACCGCCGGAATTTGGACTCGAGTTTGAGCTCTTCTGTTCAAAATCTTCTTCACTCTTGCTGCGAGAGAACCCATCGACCAACTTCTTGCTGTTCACTGGCGTGAGCGGGCCAAAGCTGCGGCTCAACGTTCGCCGCGAAACCATCGCGGCTCGCTCGGCGGTTTCGCTCGCATCCGCACTGACGCTTCTACACGCTGCAACAAAGGAATGCGCCAAACTCGGGTTCACTCCAAAATGAAGATGAACGTACGACACCAAAACCTTGTTCCATGCGAAACCGTCGAGTTCAACGCCGCCGGCGGCGTTGCCAAACTTTGCTTCGGGCTGCACCTCGTACGTCGCTCCCCATCCTATGCCTCGATTGTCATCCGACAAGCGCATCTTGCTCGGACGGTCGCCATCTATTTCGCTGTATCGAAACGTCTGCCCACGCACGCGCGCACCAGGGGTGAAGAGTGGATTCCCAGGTGCAATCGTCACTTCGACGTATCCCGTCTTTATGGCGCTCGTGAGGCGCGTCGCAAATGGCGCGACGCCGCACATGGAACGAGGACAACTTCCATCAGGCGCGGAAAGCGTCTGTGAAAGAAACATTAAACCACCTCCCTCACCGTAAACCACACCGCCGGACGTCGCAAACGCCGTCACCGCCGACCGCAGTGGACGATTCTTCAACAAAGCCTGCGCGTGAAATTCTGGATATCCGCCGCCAAAAATCACGCCTCTAATATCCGCGGGAAGTACGTCGCCAGCGATGGGGCTAAAGTATACTAATTCAGCGCCAGCTTCTTCTAATTTAGCCAAGTTATCGGGGTAATAAAAGCAAAATGCTTCGTCCCGGGCTACAGCGATGCGCACCTTGTCCTTTGACGATTTGCGCACCTCAGCCTCGCGCGTTCTGTCGCGTCTGTCATCCTCAGCACCCTCTGCGATTGGCGTTTCGAGCTCTGGCGGCACATACGGAGGTATGGCCTCTAGTAACGCGTCCAAATCGACATTCGTTTCTAAAATCGTTGCCATGTGCGCGATACGCTGCTGCATGGAGACTTCTGAAGCCGACGTTGACGACATCAGCGGCGGCGCTCCGCCTCCGTCGCCGCCACCCGTCACTGGCGCATTTGCATCCTTTGGCACGCCCCCGAACACTTCTACCCCACCACCTGCGGCGCTCAAGCTATCCTTCAAATATATCGTGTGTGCCTCGCCTCCAGTTTTGTTAAACACCACGCCAATCAAATCTAAATCCGGGTCAAACTCGCGATATCCTTTAATCATCGCCGCGATGCTCCGCGCCATGGCGTTGCAGTCTACAACCAACAACACCCCAGCGTTGATCAGTTTCGCCACGTGCGCGGTTGAACCTTCTTCAGACATACCATCTCTACCATCATACAAGCCACTGATGCCATCAATCACGCACACATCGCACGCATCCGCCACGCTCGCCACGCGTTCCGCCGCGTATCGCTCGCTCGTGAGATAAACGTCCAAATTCTCGCTCGCCACACCAATCGCATGTTCATGCACCAGGGGATCAATAAAGTCACTACCAATCTTAAACCCCTTCACACGCATTCCCCGGCGCTTAAACGCGAGCATTAACGCCGCGGCAATGGTGGTTTTCCCCACCCCGCGTTGCGTCCCGCCCACGACGATAGCCTTCATCCTCGCCCGCCTCAACACCCGCGCCGCGTGACACCACACCAATCAAACGCACCCGCGCCGCACCCGCGTCCTCGACCGTACGCCTATCACGCCGCACCGCACCACGTCACGCGATCGCCCCACGTCCGAAACGACTCAAACGACACCCCGAAATGAAAATGATTACTCGAGCGCCGATCGACGCGCGCTCAAAAGCGTGCGCGCGCTCTCGAGGTGCGCGTGATGACGACGTCGTCTCCACGACGCACCGCGCGCGTCTCCACCGCACCGGACGCCACTCGCGCTTCTCTATAGAAATCACACCACCCCGTCGTCGTCGTCGTCGCACGCACGCCCCGTCGTCGGAACCGCCGGCGTCTGGCGCGCGGCACAACGTTCGAAAACTCAAACCAAAAAAAAAAGTTTTTTTAAAAAACCACGACCGTCATCACGTATATATACAAGTACACATACATAGGCAAACGCACCCCTGGACAGTGGAGGTTGAGACCTTCCCTATACCCTGACGGCGTCCTTTGACCAATCATGGACCAAAACGACGGTCCACTACACCTATACACACGC
>Ga0255765_1005326_pt1 | contig 12236 bp, 7 predicted proteins | sample 041ome_8_FD_179965 | JGI IMG/M metagenome (GOLD analysis project Ga0255765, IMG submission 179965) | Coastal salt marsh microbial communities from the Groves Creek Marsh, Skidaway Island, Georgia - 041407BS metaG (version 2) | ecosystem: Environmental > Aquatic > Marine > Intertidal zone > Salt...
CGACCACATCGCCGTAGTCGTGCGCGCGTGCAACACACTCTGCGTCGGTGCGTCGGTGCGTCGACGTCTCCTTGCCCCCGTCGCGCGTGTCGCGCGCTTGGTTGGTCGTGTGCGAGCGCGTCGCAATGGCGCTCGAGGGTGTTGCGTCGTCCGTGTGGTGGTGTGGTGTGGTCTGGTCGTGACATGATACATTAGTGGCGTCATGGGTTGGGGTGACCGACCGACCGTTTTGTGTGCGCCGACGCCGCCGTTCACGACGACGACGACGACGACGACGACTGCAGTGTCGACCGCCGATGGCGATGGCGCGCGCGTCGATGACCTCGGTGACGACACCATCGACGTCGGCGTCGACGTCACCGAAACCGAAACCGAAACCGAAACCACGCGGTGGTCGTCGCGTTGGAGGACGAGTGAGGAGCGGTCGAGGCGACGGGGCGCGGATGACGGTGTACGAGCGTGGATGTGCGATAGATATCGATGAAGCGTGTTTTTATCGCGCGGAAAGCGCGCAATCGAGGGATTTGAGCGTGTTGTGCTGCGCGGCGACGGCGAATGATGAAGGTATTGACGCGTACGACGCGACGTGCGCGAGCGGGGCGCGCGCGGTGCGTTGGATGCGCGCGGGATTTGTTCGTTCGGTGGTGTGTAACGACGTGAATGCGAATGTGGAGGCGGTGCTAGAGACGAATTTGAGTCGTGCGGCGTCAGAGGTGGAGGCGGATGCGGAGACACCGGCGTATTCCACGACGTTTGAGGATGCGCAACGCGAGCTGACGCGCGCGTGGTTGGATGGACAAAAGTTTGACATTGTCGACGTCGATGGATTTGGCTCGACAAATTTCGCCGATGCTGCGTTGCGCGTCGTGCGTTACGGTGGATTGTTCTACGCGTGTTCCACCGACGGACGAGCGCTGTGTGGGCAGAATCCTTCGCGGTTGCAAGTCGCTTTTGGCAACGCCGTCGTGGCGCCGTCGAGGCCGGCGGTGAATGAAATTGCATTGCGGACATTCATCGGCGACGTCGTGCGGCGCGGTGCGGCACTCAAACTGGATGTCGTGCCAGTCTTTTCTTTGTTTCACGCCCATGGACCGGTGTTTCGCGCCATGTTTCGCGTCGTCGGGCCGCTCCGCGGCGCCTATGGAGGATTTGGCGGCGACAACAATATTGGCTTTGTCGGTCACTGTGATGCGTGTGGAAACACCTCGGTCGTGGACGAGCCTTTGATTCGTATCTTTCACCACAATAAACTTGAGATGGCAAGTACGGTGACGTGCGCGCGTTGTAAAGGCCGAGACGCCGACGGCAGAAGCGCCGTGCTCGCGCTCTCGGGACCGCTTTGGATTGGGCCCTTACACGACGCTGACGTCGTGCATAGGATGCGCGACGAAGCTGAGCGTCTCGGGTGGCTAGATGACCCAACTGAATGCAAAGAGAAAGGTCAAATGTCTCTCGAAGACTTGCTCGATGCGTTCGTTGGCGAAGCGCTTCCGGCGCTTAATGGCGTCGCGCACTATTTCCGTACCGACGAACTCGCGCGTAAAGGCCGCGCCGCGCGCGTACCTCCGCGTGATGTTCTCACCACTGCTCTTCGTGCGCATGGATTTGCCGCGACGCGTTCTCATATTGATCCTCGTGGTCTGAAAACAAACGCATCCGTACAGGAAGTCGTGAAATGTGCCAACGACGCGTTGAGCGCTTTGGACGCCATCGACGGTCGATGAACGCATGCACGACGACTAAATCGCGCCTTGCGTGATGGTTAGAACTTCAATATTGTTATTTGTATTATTATCACACACACGCACGCACACATTGGTAGCCTTTGAACAGACACGCGCTCGCGTCCCAGAAAAATGCACAACCCTTGCGCGCGCGCCTGCACGCGCGCGAGAGTTTTTGATTGCGTGGTGTCTGCAGCAGTCTAGTTTTATTCTATGCTGTGGCTTCTGTCGGCACGGCGAAAGCGAGAGGATAAGCATCCGACACCGACGCTACGATTCGCTCGAATGAATATTGCGCGTAAAACACCCGCCGGCTGCGTTTGGTTGTGTTCGGTCCCGACGCGTGCTCGATGTCGCTCGCAAAGAACACAACATCACCGGCTTTGGCGTGCACGCTCACGCTCCCACCGTCACCATCGTCGGTGCTGTCAAAATCATAGCCATTTCGAAATAACAAGCATCCATTGCGCTCGTCGACATCATCCAAAGGACACCAAGCCGACACGTACGTGGAACGCTCGCCTACTACTAAACCAAGCTGCTCGTCTCCGTCGCAATGCCACGCGAAGACATCCGTCGAGTCAGGCGGCTTCACCACGTAGTGAGCGTTGAATAAAAACACATTCTTGCTGTCATCGCCGTCAGTCGGAAGCGACTGAGGAATCGTGCGCAACTGCGCCGCCGCGATGACAGTTGCGTCGGCGTCGGCGTCGGCGCACGCGTCGCACGCGTCTGCAAATAAAATCCGTCGCGCCGCGCGTCTCGCGCGCACGAACGCCGCATTATCCGTACGCGCACTCGACGCATCGTCCGGTAACGCCCGTGCCAGCTCGAACACATCCAGCGCATCGTACGACGACGTCGCGCACTGCGTCATCAAGCACTCACACTCTCGTCGCAGCGCGGCGAGTGTGGCGGCATCGAGCACGCCGCGCACGTGCGCGTACGGCGGCGCCATGTATGCCGCGCGCGCGCACGAAAAGCGCCTACGCCCTAGGCCCGCCCGCGTCGTCGTTTTACCGTTTACGCGTCGTCATCGCGCGATGGCGCGAGGCACGCGGTGAGGCCCCGTTGGAGGCGGCGTCGTCCGCACACGCCGTCGCATGTTTTCATCGCTTGGACGACGCGTGACGCGTGACGACGACGACGGTTACGTGACGACGGCATAGGACGACCACAGCCGCCATGGTTGCGTTTTCATCCACGCTCGCACGGCACCGCGTTCCCGAGTGGTGGGCTCGATACATTGCGTACGAAGAGTTGAAAAAGTACGTCAGTGAGATGAAGAAGCGCGTCGAAGTCGTGCCCGGAACGACGTCTGGGGAGTTTGAAGACGATGGTGGGTCGCGCAGACAAAGTGAAGAGTGGGGTCGGTACGTGCACGCACCGAGGTTGGAGGTTGAACTTGAAGACGTGAGTGGCGAGGTTGACGGCGGCCGCGAAGAGCTGTGGGCGTCGTTGGAGATTGAATATGAGCCAACCATGGCGCTACGGAGCTCGCTTAAGGACTGTGGATTGGGAGTTCAAGACACGCAACGGGCGTTTTTTCAGGCTTTGGATGAGCAAGTGAACAAGTGCAATGTGTTCTACGAGCAACTCGTTGACGCGCAAGCCAAGGCTTTGGCGACGACGTTAAAACGCATGGACGTATTAGACGCCGCGCTGTCTCAAGGCACGCCGGGTGAGAAGTCACAGAGTGAGTCTCTGCAATCATCAATGCACGAAGGCAACGCATTCGAGGGTCGAAAACTGAAAGATGCGGCGAAGGGCCCGAGACATCACCGAACAAGCTCGCTGACGACGACGAGCGGAACCGATTTGTATGCCCTGTTCTCTCAGCCTAAAGATGTCCAAAAAGCTACCGAGGCGGGACGTCTCGTGCGCGCGGTGGCAAAGACTGCTAAAACCACTGGCGTTGCTAGCGCGCAGAGTAGAGAAGCTACCGTTCGGGCGCTCAAACATGACGTCAAGGAGATTTATTACGCGTTGTGCATGATTCAGAATTTTTCCACACTCAACGCCGTGGGCATTCGCAAAATCACAAAGAAGATGGATAAAGAGTCGCGCACGAATACGAGTGGCTCATATTGCACGGCGTGTGCAAAGTTGGCATTTTGGCCCGTGCTTAAAGATACGACACTGCAGCTGAAATCCATGACAAAAATCGTCGAAGACGCCTACTTGAGCTGTCACTCTATGATGCGCAAGATTGAAGTTACGCGCGCTGGATTGTTTACAGTTGAATCCACACACGCCTCGCACGCGTTGACGCGGCAAGAGCGATTAGATTTGTTGCACAAGTTGCGCGACACTGGTAAGAGAATCAAGGATGACGGAACAAAGGTGAATATTTTACGCGACAGCCCAGGAGAGCCGTCACTCTACTTTGCGGGCGGATTTTTGTGGGGCCTCGCGCTTCCAGGGTTGGCTATTCCACTTTGGTTTTTATGCGTCACATGTGGACTGGAAACTCAAAGTGAGAGGTGTGCAGCCGAGTTGTCTGCTTTCGTCACCCTCAGAGGAGTCATGCTCGTGTTTGGACAGTCGTTATTGTGGGGTCCCACCGTATACGTCTGGCAGCAAGTTATGGTGCATTGGGAACTGATATTTTTCAGAACGCTCGGTAGAACTGGTTTGCGCGCAGAGCATGCGATTTTAGCCACATCTTTACCGTGGCTCGCCTTCATATTCATTTTGACGACGAGCACGATTATGTGGTCCGCTGCGCAGGCAAGTACCTCATGGGTGAAACCGCTTACGATGGCGCTCTTTTGCGTCTTCGTCATCCCTCTTCCGTACTCCATGGAATGGGCTGATAATCCTAAACTGTGGTTTATTCAGCCACCCATGAAAACGAGACGATTTTTAGCACGGCACTTCGTTCGTGCGGCGACAGCGCCGTGGAATTCGGTCGTGTTTCCGGATTTCTTTCTCGCCGACCAGCTCTGCTCTCAGTCTACAGCGATTGCAGATTTGTTGATTACTTTTAGCATAGCACAAGAAACGTCTGAAACGCGGGCGATTGCAGCCACTCTTCCTCAATGGTGGCGATTTTTGCAATGTCTGCGTCGCGCGCGAGATTCAGTAGTTCTTAAACGTGGCGGCGCAGCCAAGACACACTTGTTGAACGCGGGCAAATATTCGGCGTCCATCATTGCCATTTGGCTTCGCTACAATGCGTCCGTTCGCGAAGATTTGCACACGACAGCAGCATGGATCATAGCATACGTTGCGACTGGCTTTTCCGTGTGCTACTCTCTCACGTGGGATTTTTTCTGCGATTGGTCAGTGTTAGAATTTTCTCCGACGTCCAAATGGAAAGTTGTCGTGTCGACTCGGCGTACGTTGATAAATTCCACAGTTGGTTGGACGTTTGCGGTGTGGTTTAATGTATTCGCTCGATCAGCGGGTCTTTTCGCAGCCGTGCCTGGTTTACCGATTCAAAATCTATCCACGCAAGTCATCGTCACTGGGTTGTCCGGCGTTGAAGTTGTTCGCCGCGCGATTTGGAACGTGTTCCGCGTTGAAAACGAACACTCTAGCAACTGTGGTTCTTTTCGAGCCGTGGGTGACTCTGCGTTTGACGCACTCGAAGACGCATTTGTTCATCACGTAGACGAATTAGCGAAAGAGCTTAGTTACGTTACCCCTAAGACTTCTACGACAGTGTAATAGAGGAACAGAGCCACTGAGAAGTGGAAATTAACATTCAAAAGTAAATTAATCGTCAAAGGCTACACGGCGAGAGCGCCCATTGAATTCTTCGCCGCAACCGTGGCTTGATGCGCGGCTAAAATTTCACGAACTCGCCCTAGGTCACTTATCTTCACGTCGAGCTGTTTTTCGTCGTCGTTTTCGGTGTAATCGGCGCGTAAATCTTTGATGCGAACCATGTCGTTTTCCCATTCTGACGGCGCGACAAAGACGATGTACCGGGCGCCCACGCGGTTTGCATAGTCAAACGTATTTGCCACCTTCTTTTTGGGCTCGAGAAGCATATCCACATCAGCGCCGCCATCGCGAATCAACGCAGCCGTTTTCATCGCTTTACCTTGCATGTCGTCATTGAACGCGGCGACGACGAATTCGATCGCCTTCGGCAAATCTGGCATCAAGCCTTTGTCTTTTAACAATTCCACCAGCACGCAGTCGCCGAAACCAAATCCACACGCCGGGACTTCAGTCACTGAGCCGTAGAGTGAAAGCAAGCGGTCGTAGCGACCGCCGCCGCAAATCGCTCGTAGCTCACCGGCGCGATCGAACCCTTCAAAAACGATCCCAGTGTAATACGCCAGCCCACGAACGACGGATGCGTCAAAGATAAGCCAGTCACCGTAGCCGTAGTCTTCGGCGAGCGTGAACAAACGCTTAAGCTCCTCAATTCCAGCTTGATCGACACCTTCGCCGCACAAACCTTGGAGTTCGTCCACAGTCTTGCACGCCAAGCACGCAATGATTTTTGAGGCGATTTCCGCCGACACGCCATGCGTCTGCTCAAGCTCCTCCTTCACCGCGTCAGGACCAATCTTGTCCAACTTGTCCATCACCACGCACACTGGTGCAAACTTTTCGGCGGTGATGCCGTAAGAATCAAGCACGCTCGCCATGACTTTACGGGAGTTCACTTTGATTCCGACGTCGGCGGATGTGATGCCAATGGATTTAAAGAACTCACACACCGCAAACAAAAGCTCTGTTTCGGCGCTTACAGACTTGCACCCGATAATATCCATATTCCACTGGTAGTGCTCGCGCTTTCGTCCACGTTGTGTGGTTTCAAAACGCCAGCACTGTGGAATGGAGAACCATTTCAGCGGCAACATTGTCGAGGACGCGCGTCCAAGAACCATGCGCGCGAGCGTCGGGGTCATCTCAGGTCTAAGCGTCACCTCCACACCTTCTTGGTCCGTAAACGCATACATCTGCCCCGTGATTTCTTCACCAGCCTTGCGCTTGTATAGCTCCTGTCGCTCGAGCACCGGAGCGTCGTATTCTTCAAAGCCAGTCTTCTTCGCGCACGCTCTAAATTTTTCATAAATCCAGCGCTGCACTCGAAATTCATCCGGGTACCAGTCCCGCGTCCCCGAACACGGCTCGAGCTCCACTGGAGTCGGAGACACGACGGTTATACTCACCGCACCACCTCGTGCGCTCGTCCTTTCGAGCGCACGCGCCGCTTTCGCCTCCTTTTCCGCCTCTTTCGCCGCTTTTTTCGCCGCCTTTTCCGCTTCGCGCTTCAGCAGCTTCTCAGACTTTTCCACCGTCGTCGTCGTCGTCGTCGTCGTCGTCCCGTCGTCGTCCGCCATGGTATCCTCCCGCGTCTGTCGTGTACTCACGCGACGCTCCACCTCGAACGCAGACTGACGTCGCAGCCTTATGGCTGCTCCGTGCACGTCCGTAGGTCCGTAGGTCACCACCTGGTGTGGCTAGGTGTGGCCAGGTGGCTGATTTCACTGTGCGGTCCGTTGGTTGGGGCGTTGGACGTCACTCGGTGACGCAGGTGTCGTCGTCGCGTGTGATTTGCACGCCATGTCAGCCGTGGCGCGAGGGACGTTTGAAAGCGCACACGCGGACGCCGTGCACGACTGCGCGTACGATTACTTTGGTCGACGCGTGGCGACGGCGAGCAGCGATCGCACCGTGCGAATCTTCGATGTGGTGCAACAGCAGTCGCAGCATCATCCGTCGACGAGTTCGGATGGTGGCGTGGATGGTGGCGCACACGTCGCGAACGGTGGTGTGACGCATGATGGGGGCGTGCGCGGCGAGCACGTGGCCACGCTCACGGGGCACGATGGGCCGGTGTGGTGCGCGCGCTGGGCGCATCCCAAGTTTGGCGCGTTGATCGCCACGGCGTCGTTTGATCATTCGGTGATGATTCATAAAGAAACCGAACCGAATGTGTTCGTGTGTGCGTATAAGACTCCGGTTGGTACGCACGATGGGTCGGTGAACGCCTTGGCGTGGGCGCCGCACGAGTACGGCGCGGTGTTGGCGTGCGCGTCGAGCGACGGGACGGTTAGCACGATTACGTACGACAGCGCGAGCGCGCAATGGGTGGTAGAGAAGGTTCCGCACGCACATGCTATTGGGTGCACGGGCGTGAGCTGGGCGCCAGCAGCTATGCCCGGATCATTGGTCAGCGCTGGTGGCGGCGGTGACCACGCGGTTTCTCCTCAGCGATTGTGCACGAGCGGGTGCGACAACGCCATCAAGGTGTGGAGACGGGACGCAGGGCAGTGGACGTGTGAAGCGACGTTATCCGCACACACGGATTGGGTTCGCGACGTGGCGTGGAGTGAAAACATGGGTTTGCCCATGAACACCATAGCTTCGTGCGGACAAGACGGCAAGGTGTTCATCTGGACGCAAGGCGCTCCGGGCGGCGCGTGGACTTCGCGAGAGTTGCACAATTTCAACGCGCCCGTGTGGCGCGTGTCTTGGAGCACTATGGGGAACATCTTAGCCGTTAGCGACGGCAACAACACTGTGAGCATTTGGAAAGAATCCATTGATGGCGTTTGGAACCAAATCACCGCCGCTGCGGAGTAAATAATGTAATCAACAAACAGGCAATGGTGTGCACTCTTGCGTTGTAACACGTGTCAAATTTCTGGCTTCACCGATGAGTCGGCGGCGCTTCATTACAAAAGGTTACTACTTCTGTAAAAGTTGTTTCTAATGTTAAATGCTAAATATACGCTTGCGCTGGGGCGCCGTCGCTATAGGTATTTCAACGCCATCGGTGGCGGCGACTGGGTGCCGATGACGTCCTCGTCGCTATCGCTACTGTCGAGCGGGCTCATCACGTCGCGAAACTTTCGCGGAGGTAACAACGCATGAAATACCCTAAAAATGAGGGCTCTTTCTTGAGGAGCAGGACGGCGACGACGGAGGTGCAATGCGACGCGCGCGTACGAAACCTTGTCAGACATTATTTTTACACCTTTACAGCGAGTTTCAGCAACTTTGTCAAAGAATCGCCCTCGTAACCAACGAAAGAAATCACTACTACAGTACGCTACATGATGCCACGCGACAATTATCGCGGGCTTTGACTTGCCGGCGCGCCGTCGACGACATTCTTTGGAACGACAAAGTCTCGCTTGCCAGGTTTCATTTTTCGCGACGAAGAAAGCGCCTTTGCATAGTTGAAAGGATTGTGATGTCGCGAGATGATGCCGCGGTCGCCGTACGCCCCAGGATTGGACAATATCGTCAAAGGGTGTGGTGTGTTGAGCAACACGCGCTGCGCGGCGTCTCGACCTCTTTGCTGCAAAACGCTCGCCATACCGCCGGCGTTCAAAAGTAAGTCGTCTTCTTTAATATGCGAAACAATGAGAGATGCCGTGAGCGCTGCATCTGATTGCGTCAGACATGCGAGTTGATTCACGCGAAGTGCCGCCTCGGCGTCCGACGCGTCGGCTTTGAGCGATGAAATCCCCGCGCTCGTGTCATCCTCGGCTTCTTCCTCGACGCCGTCGCCCCATTCGCCCGACGAAGCTCGACGATTCAGCCACGACTCGTCATCTTCGTCGTCGTCACCAGCATCACGCGAACGAGTCGCAAGCATTTCATAGACGCCGTCGCCGTTGAGCGTGTAAAGCCCCGGCCCAGGTGGTAGTAACGGATGCGACTCGCCGCACATCGCCTGAAGCATCAAAACGTCGCCCATCGGCACGTAAAACATTTCTTCGTCCAAAAACGAGGGCGATTTTGTGTCCACTTTGAACGGCCCTGGTGCGGAATCAAGCATAGCCCGCGCCCACTGAGGGTAATAACACGAGAACGAGCGCGGGACGACATCATCGCCCATCATGACATCCTTAATGAAGGAGCGAGGTAGTCCGAATCGCGCGAGTAGCGCGTCGCCTCCATTCATGACGTACGGCGCGCCAAACGTCCACACGTCTGCAAGCGCATATCGCGGAGCGCCATTGCGTACGAGCAACATTAGTCCGAGAATCATGGCTATCGAACCGCCGATTGAATGGCCTGTGATTCGAATTTTTGCTCTCGCGCCGTGCTTGGCAACGTGTTCCTTCGCAGCTCGTTCAATGCGACCGTACATTGTTTTTGCAGCCGTGTACGCGCCACGATGCACGGTGACGTTGAGCGAATCATCCTCAAACGTTACAGGTTGAAACGTCAAATTCGCCTGCCAGCTCGCAAAGTTCGTCGATCCTTCGACAACCACCCAGAGAGTCGCGCTATCGTCGTGCGCCGCGACACAAAAGTTGACCGGAAGCGTTGCATTTTCCAAACGCTCCTGCTTGATGCGCGCTTCTTCCTGGCGACGTTGCTGCTCGATGACCGTCTGTTGCATTTGACGCTCAAGTTCCGCCAATTCGCGTTTCATTTTCATTTTCTCCATCATCTTCTTGTTTGCCGCTGCAACTGCGCGTACTTCTTCAAATTTCTCTTGCGCTTGTCTAGCGTAATCACGCGCCGCTGCTGCTGTCTCTCGCGCCCTCTGTTTCTTGGAATTGTCGTTCGTGTTGGCGCATAATTCAGCTGCGAGCTGCAGTTGTTCAACTGCGCGCTGAGCAGCTTCAGCCGCGGCTTTTGACGCGGCTATTTCACGCGCAGCATCGTTTCGCGCCGCGGCGCGCGCAGCTACGTCAGCCTGCTGCAATGATTCCAACGCTCGCGCGTTAGATTCTTCCACTAACGCCATACCGGCGACAAATTGTTTCGTAGGGATGACTGCCGATGCATCCAAAGATGACGTGATGAGTCTCAGACGATTGCGCGGGAGCGCGTGCTGCATTGTAGGCAAGTAATATATCCACGCGCTTAGCGAGCACGCGACCCGCGCCGCGTTTATGTCATCGTCGCTCGTTGGATCCAAAGCGTTCGCCACTACCTTTTGCAAAGCTGGCTTCACCATGGCGCTAAGCTCCTCGGCAGAAACACCAGTTTTCGTTGCGGCGTTATCAGCGCGCGCAGTGTTCACAAATCTCGTCGTGAGTCTCGAAACCGTTTGCGTAAGTTCGGATGCAACAAGTGCGTCTTGCGCACTTTCACGTGCGCTAGCAATGGCATTCATTAATCGACGCCTTCTGGAAAGCTGCGGCGCGGGAGCAGGGGACGCAGACGTCGATGCGGATGTCTGTAAGTCGTCCATGGTTTGCGTCGCCGCGCCCAGCGCGTCGGCGCGCTTTGAAACAAACGCCACTTGTCGACTCGCCTCTGCGACGGCGTTGTTGGAATTTTTCACCGCGCGCAACACTGCATCGTCTGCCTCATTTAAAGCGACGTCGTCGTTCTGCGCCTTGACGCGATTCACCTCTTGCACTGCCTCCTCGAGCGCTTGACTAGCCTCGCGCGCCTCGCGCGCTCGAATGCGCGCCATACGCAGCGCCTCCTGCAACTCAACGAGCGCAGTTGAATTCGGGTCGATTTTGCCTTCCCTAACTACGTTCTCTTCTACCTTTTCAATCGCAAGCAGCGCGGAATTCAGCTTTTCGACCGCGGCCGAGGTGACGCTCACCGCCGTACTGTTAGCGTCTCGAATCGCGTCGTCCACGTAAGACGTCGTCGCCGTCGTATCGTACGAAATTCTATCTTCCTCATTGTCTTGCGACGTACTTTTATCACCCGCAACGCGCTGTCGAATCCATGGTGGGAGCGGCAGACGTCTCATGAAATCAGGAACTTTTTCATCGTCTTGCTGTTGAGTCTCCGCCACGTCGCCGGTGACAAAATCATTCCTAGTTGGAATCCATCCCGATGTCGCGCGCGCTACTGACTCGCTCACATTCCAGCCCTCATTCCACCGGAACCACCCGCCTTGTGTCTGCGCTGGGACCGGGGCCGTCGTCGAAGCATCAGTAGCGTCGGCCTTTTCAACTGTCGCGTCGGCGCTTTGCACGACAACGTCTGGCGCTTTCTTGCTTTCAACTTCGACTGCGCCTTCGCTTTCATCGTCGCCTCCGCCGCCGCTGCCACCACCACCTAATAATGCCTTGGACACGCCATCAACCCATCCGAACAATCGATCGGTGGCGGATGCAGTATTCTCCGTTGTGACCGCGTCCACGACCTCGGCAACCTCCTCTTTCACCACCACATCTGCGCGCAAACGTCCTCTCGCGCGTTCAATCGACGCGCGCAACGTCGCAATATCCACCTCCCTTGTCGTCTTCGTGTTCCGCCGTTCGCGTAATCGACTAAACAACGCCGAACGCGTGTTGGCATCCACGACACCGTCGTCGTGTGCGTCGTCTCGTTTCTTCTGCTTCTCGTCCCCATCATCCGTGGTCGTCGCCGAACGGCGAAGGCTCGGGTGACGACGACGATGACGACGCCTCACCTCATGGTCACGATCGCGATGTCCATCGCTGCGACGACGACTGGCGATTTCACACCGTAGCGCGCACGTCGCCCGCATCGTCGCACAGTGTCGTCGGTTGTCTTTTAAACACGCGCACCGAACACCTCGCACGCGTCAGAGTGCGAAGGGCGAGACGACGGGAGGTTGGAACGAGGACGATGACGACGACGACGACG
>Ga0255765_1005349_pt1 | contig 12198 bp, 11 predicted proteins | sample 041ome_8_FD_179965 | JGI IMG/M metagenome (GOLD analysis project Ga0255765, IMG submission 179965) | Coastal salt marsh microbial communities from the Groves Creek Marsh, Skidaway Island, Georgia - 041407BS metaG (version 2) | ecosystem: Environmental > Aquatic > Marine > Intertidal zone > Salt...
ACGATTCCACTGAACATGAACATGAGTAGTCCGGCTACTCCGCCACGATTCCACTCTATCATCACGTTTCTAATCAGCCTGATCATGCCTTCAACTAGCCCAAAAAAATCTATCGAAGCCTGGTTTCGATCCAGGGACCTTTGGGTTATGGGCCCAACACGCTAACCACTGCGCCACTCCGATATTAGTTAGACGTTTGCGTACGAAAGTACGCATGCACGTGAGGCGAAAAGCGAACCATGGATAGTTGGCTTAACGGATTTAGGTATGGTGTGAAAAGTTACAGGTATTTTTTCCGAGGCCCCGCGCGAGTCAACGCCCGACCCAGCGGCGCGCGACACACGCGCGCGCGCGACGTTGACCAGAGAGACCCGGACGACACACGACGACGATGACGGTGACGGCGAATGAGGTGGCGGCATCACAACCGCAGCAACAGCAGACGCAGCAGCAGCAGCACGCGTTCAAGAGCGAGCGCGAAGTCATCGATTACTACACCACGTTGCGCCAAGAGGTGAACCTGGCGCAAGCGAAGATTGCCGAACTCACCGGGAGCTTGCGAGAGCATGTCAATGTGTTGGAGAACATCAAGCATCTCGACCCGTCGCGAAGGTGTTTCCGATCAGTAGGTGGGGTTTTAGTCGAACGCACGGTCAAGGAGGTGATGCCCGCGGTGGAGATGAACGCGACGAATTTGCAAAAGGCGATCGACGCGATTAAAGAGCAAACAGCGGTGAAGGATGCGGAAGTCGAGGCGTTGCGACGCAAGTATAAAATTAGAGAAGAAGGCGGTGATGATGGCAGTAGTAGTGGGGCGGGAGCCGGGGCGGGTGGCTCGGGTGGAGTCTTAGCGTAATAATTAATAATCATATGAAAACTCTGTAGTAGAAAACTCAAAGCCACGCGTGCGTGATGCCACACAAGCAGCCGCATCAGCGACGACCGACGACGGTAGTGACGGCGAAGATGAGCGCCACAACTATCGACGATCCGATTGTGTTTCTCGATATCGCCATAGGCACCAAGCCCGTCGGTCGAATTGAACTGGTGCTCGACGTGGCTGCCGCTCCGCGAACGTCAGAAAACTTTAGGTGCCTGTGCACGGGCGAGCGCGCGTCGCCATCGACGAAGAAGCCGTTGCACTTTAAGAACTCGTCATTTCATCGCGTCATTCCAGGGTTCATGGCGCAAGCGGGTGATTTCCAAAACCACAACGGGACTGGTGGCGAATCCATCTACGTCGGAGGCAAGTTCAAGGATGAAAACTTGTCCACAAAGCATCCCGGACCGGGGATTTTATCCATGGCAAATAGCGGCCCAAACACGAATGGTTCACAATTTTTTATCACGCTCGGCGCGGCGCCGCATCTCGATGGTAAGCACGTAGCTTTTGGAAAAGTACTCTCTGGGTTGGACGTGCTCAAAGCCATCGAAGACGTGGGCACCGCGAGCGGCGCCACCACAGCTGCGGTGTTAATCACCGATTCAGGGCAATTGAACTGAAAACGCATCATTAGCAGAAGTATTAATGTACTAGTGGAATAGCAATAGCGTCATTATTTATCATCATCGTAATCATGTGACAATGGCACGGTGCTAAAGAAGAGTTGGTTACCCAAACCCGCTCGTCGCCCCACACACCGCGCCTCGCCGTCTCCTTGCATGCTCCCAGCAGCGCGACGGCTGGGAACATCATCGACACTCACGAGAGCCGTCGCCGCTTCTCTCGCGGTTTCGTGCGGTGTGCAAACCGCGGCGATGTCGCCCTATTCGGAAAAGCACACGCGCCTCAACGCGTCCTTCGACGACGTGAAGAATATTCAACTCACGCCGCTACCGAAGACGGATAACGCGGCGCCATTCGCGGCATCGACGCTGTGGAAAGATGCACCCGCAGTGGTTGTGGTGTTAAGACGGCCTGGATGAATTTTGTGCCGCGGGGAAGCTGCGAGGATTTATGCTCAAAAGAAGGCATTCGACACGCTCGGGTGCAAACTCGTGTGCGTCCTCAAAGAAGGCTTACCCGCAGAAGTGGCGGAGTTCAAGGATAACTACTGGCGTGATGAATTGTATCTTGATAAAGAGATGGGGTTCTTCAAAGCAGTTGCGGGAGGAAAGGTGAAGAAAGGTAACTTGTCTACGTTTCTCAATCCATTCAGTACGGTGTGGAAGCGCGTCACCGAGGCAAAGGAAGCTGGCGTACAAACGCAAAACTTGAATGGTGAGGGAAAAATTCTTGGTGGATTATTAGTTATGCGTCCGGGGTCGAGAGGCGTAGAGTATCAGTTCCAGGAGCGTAACTTTGGTGATTCTGCTCCGGTAGAGGATGTTCTCAAAGCTGTCGAGGCGGCGGCTTCGGCAAAGTAAAATCATAGTCAGTCGAGTGATTAGTGCACGACGCAGAGCTCGTAAGCGAAAATTGTGACGTGAGAGACGCAAGTTCTTGATTAAAAAGAAATGTCTCTACACCGATTGTGCATTTCGCTTCGTGTTCGAGAAAAGTCGTGTCGTCGTTGTCGCGTGTTCTTGATGGTTGTTTTTGTAAAGAAAAACAAAAACAAACAAACGTTCTTTACGCTTTCTTGTCCTCCGCTTGGGTCGCACCCTCGTTCGCAGATGTTTTCGCTTGTTCTTCTTTTGTGGCCTCTTGTTTGATTTCCTCATCAGTCTTTGGCTGCGGCTTGTAGACAATGATTGGCTTTTTGCATCGATGCAAGCAATAGTTGCACGTCGAGCCCACGAAAAATTCCTTCACCTTGCCTTTGCCGCTACTAGCGACAATGACGGCGACGGTATCGTCAATCAAATCCGCTTTATCGCACAGTACCTCGCCGATGGAAGACGTATTCGTATCATAGGCGACGATGTCAATCTGGAAAGTAATTTTCGCTTCGTTTAAGATTGGCGCGACGTTTTGGTTGAGCCATTGAATCGCCTCTTGGCGCCAATGCGCTTCCTATTTCATCGTGAACAATCGTAAACACATCGATTAGTATCACGCACATGCACACACGAGACGCTCATACGCGCAAAAGATACTCGCATCTCTACCTCGGAAACTTCGCGTCGAATCACGGGAAACGATTGATATCGTCGATATTGCATCGCTTGCAACGCTCTGCGCGACAAAACAGCCATCATTTAGTACGAATCACGACCCACCTTTTCCGCATTCGGCATAGACAAAGGAAAAAAATCATCCAACATCGGCGCATACGTCGTCGCGTCCGATGGATACACCCTACGAGAAAACACGCGCAAGCACATTTCGTACGTCAACACCATCCAAGCGCGCCGACGACGCGCGTCGCACTCACCCAGGAATCACGTGCACGAGCTGCACCACATCCCCTCGACGAACAATCTCCGCCGTCAGCCACCGTACCATGGGCACCGTGTTCGGCGAGCAATCCAACCCAACGATCACGTGTCGCGTCGTCCCCGACTGTGACTGTCGCTTACACGCGCACTCATCGTCGCACGCGCACCCATCGTCGCGCGAGCCTCGCGCGCACCGACACGTCGCGCGCGCGCCGTCCCCGGCAGAACATTCACATTCCATCGTCGTCGTCGTCGTCGTCGTCGTCGTCGTTTTCTTTATCGCACGTCCTCGTCGTTTACCGTTCAACGCCTCACGCGTCGCAGAATGAAGACAGGACGACGACGGGACTTTTGGGACACAGGCGCCACCCCCATGGTCCATGGAATGCGAACGGACGCCATCGAATGCATGATGCCATGGAGCGCGCCATTCATGGCGTCGCGCGCGATGGGTGACGGTGACGACGGTCATCACGGCGACGACATCTCCGTGCGTGACATCTCCGTCGTGATGCGCCGCCACGGCTGCGCGTCGCCGTCCTCGATGCTGTCGCAAGGCGCCGAAAGCCGCGTCTACGCCGTGCGATTCGCCAATCGCGACGGCGTGTGCAAGCACCGGTTCCGTAAGCGCTACCGACACCCGACGTTGGATGAGAAATTGACCAAGGCGAGGTTGAACATGGAAGCGCGGACGATGATCAAGGCGAGGAAATGTGGGGTGTTGACGCCGAACGTGTTGTGCGTGGATGCGGAGGAGTGTTGCGTGTACATGGAGCGCGTGCGAGGGCGGGCGTTGAAGGAGGCGTTGCGTTCGGGCGCGACGAGCGACGAGGCGATAAAGGCGTATGGACAGGAGATTGGCGTCGCAGTGAGCGCGTTACATGATGGTGGTATTATACACGGGGATTTAACGACGTCCAACTTTATCGTGCGCGAAGGCGATGACAAGGTGGTGATGATTGATTTCGGGTTGAGCTACCCTAGCGTCGTGCCCGAGGACAAGGGTGTGGATTTATACGTATTAGAACGCGCAATCACCGCCGCGCATCCATCACACACCGCGTTGTTTGATGAAATTTTAGCCACGTACAAGAAACATTCGCGGTTTTGGAATCCGACGTTGAACAAATTCGCCGAGGTGCGCGCGAGAGGCCGCAAGCGCTCGATGGTTGGCTAGTCGCGCTCGGCGCTTCGCCTCCGCGCCCGCGCGCCCTACGTCGCGGTGTACCATCGCATCGCGCATCACGTACGCGCCATGTTTCTCCCTGTGCGTGTATTGTTATTATTACTGCAGTACTACCATTCCTAGTATGTTTTTAGTCATCATCCACGCATCGTCCTCGTACGCGCGCGCCGCGGAGGATATCCAACGCGACGACGTCCCCATGTGGGGCTCTTATCCAAGCGCACCATCGTGCGACGTCACTCGTCGTCGCGCGTCTGCCAAAAGGTCGTCGCCAGAAGATCGCCAGGAGATCGCACACGGAAGATGTCTTCGTGCGTCATGCCATCATCGTCGCTGACGTCGCGCATCGCCCCGCGCGCGTCGTCGTCGTCGTCGTCGTCGTCGCGTCGCGCGCGCCGAGCGCCGCACGTGGCGCGAGCGGCGGTGGATGACCCGTCCGCGACGGCGTCCGCGCCCGCGCAAGGCACGTCGACGGCGACAAAGAAGCTGAATACGGATTGGCAAATCGACTTTTGCTCGCGGCCGTTAAAGGACGATCGCGGGAAGAAGGTGTGGGAGCTTTTAATCACCGACGACGACCGATCGTTTGAGCACGCCGAGTACTTTCCAAACAATAGAATTAATTCTGTCGAGCTCGCCCGGGCGCTCGAGCGGGTGATGGAGGAACGAAATGAACGTCCGAAACGGTTTAAATTTTTCCGGGCGCAGATGCAGACGATTATCACTCGTGCGTGTAATGAGGTGGATATCGCGCCTTTGGCGTCCCGTCGATGCCAGACGCTCGTGACGTGGCTGGGCGAACGCGTGGAAACCGTGTATAAAAAGCATCCTGGATACGACGCCAACGCGCCTCCGTTGATGGCGTTTGAAGCGAGCGCACCAAAGAGATTACCAGATGCTTTACGCGGTGAATCATGGGCGTTCGTGGCGTTACCGCTCGTGGGTGTTCGGGAAGAGATGGCGCAAGTGAAGCGCGGCAAGGTGTTTGGTGCGTTGCTCGACATCGACGAAGACTTGCCAGATGATACGTTGATTCCGGGCATTGCCGTGTACACGTCCCGCGCCGCCGCGCTCGCGGGATGGACAAAGGGTTTAGAGCTCGCGTGCATCTCCGTAGATACGCAAACGAGCTCGATTGTGTTGGAGACTGGCGTGAACGATTCGTGGTCGTATGCGTTTTTCCGCAAATCCAAAGAGCTCACGCAAGAAGCCAAGGAGTGGGAGCAAGTCAAGCGCGCCTGCAATGGCTTACACTTTCTCGCGATTCAAACCGATGAAGAAGCGGAAACCACCGATGGGTTCTGGATCTTACAAGATTCCGCCCCTAGCGAATATTAAACTCTGTTTCATTATTAATATCACATTCATTTTGACGCTCAACGCCACGCGGCGACGTACGTCACACGCGAGCACGCGCGTCGGCACCCATCGTGGTGCGGGGCCATGTCATCCCTAGGTGCAGTCGCTCGATCGCTCACCGTGTGCGTGCTGAGTCGCGCGCAAAAAGCCGCAGTCGTTCTCTATGCGTGCGCCTTCGTCGCCGTGTTGGCGTACCCAAAGCTCGCGAGGCGCACCTTTGTGGACGAAAATGCCTTTCTCGTCGGCGCGACGCGAGGGATGTTTGATGTAAAAGACGCCCACGCGGCAAATGATAGTGCACGTATCCTGCGGGACGTGGCAGGGAGCACGAGAACGCAGACGACGGCGAAAAGAATGGAGTGGATTACTCGAGCGCTGGATGCGCGCGGGTTCGAGAGCTACGCGTCGCCGACGTTCGATGGCGGAATCAATACGCACGCCATTGCGCGCGCGACTCGTGGAGATGGTCGGGAGTGTATGGTTTTACTCACCTCGCTTGGAGTGATGGATGTCGATGCCGAGGCGGTGACGATTGGGTTGGCGTTGCGCGTGTTCGAGACAGTGGGCCGCGCTGATTGGTTGGCAAAAGATTTGATATGGGTCGCCATCGATGGTGAACACGGGGATATTGAAGCCACAATGGCGTGGTTGAAGAGATATTACTCACCGAGCGAAGTTAGTCGCGGCAGCACGCGTGAGCCATTTGAACGTGCTGGGACGATACAGCAAGCGTTTGCGTTTAGCGCGCCGCATGGAGCGAGCGCGTCGAAACTGTTAGTGCAATTAGAAGGGTGGAATGGGGCGTATCCCAATCAAGACATCTTCACCATGTTTGACAAGGTGAACCAAATTAGTAGAGCTCGCTTGCCATTGATTTTGGATGCCGACATGCGCACACGGAAGACGAAAAGGGTGTGGTCTGCGAGCGCGCACCACTTTGATATGCTCGAGTCGGCGATTACGTTTATGTGGCGCGCCGCGACTGGTATTCCTTCGGGCCCGCATGCGGCGTTCAAGGCGCATTCTATTGATGCACTAGGTATCCACGCCTTGACTCAGAAGGGTATTCGCACCGTTGAAGGCATCGATGCGTATCACTACTTTGGTTCGTTGCTTGAAAGCTCGCTTCGAGCGTGCAACAATCTTCTCGAGCTGCTCCATCACAGTTGTTTTTATTACATCATGCTCGGTCCGGAGAGATTCTTAGGGATTGCAGAATACATCGCCCCACAAGTGATGTTATTAGTGAGCCTGACGCTCGTAGCTGCGCAGTTGACGACGTATGGTGCGGGGAAAATCACGGACGTTCCTTCATCTGATGTTGAAATGCGCACGTCGCATGATTGGTTTTCAGCCATTCGACGATTATTACTCGCGCTTGCAACGGGTCTCGCTGCTGGATCGTTGTGTACTGCTGCAAATGCACACGATATTGGCCATGCGTATGTGACGATCGTCGTCACTGTGTTCATGATTGTAGCTAGTGTTGCGTTCTTGCGTCTTACGCGCTCCGACGAATCGAGTCGCCCGTCAAAAAACGCCAGCGTCGTCACAAATGGAGTGATGATCGTGCACCAAGACGATTGGGTAGCTGATAAGGTGATTAACATCGCATGGTTACTTGCAGTGATGAGTGCGTGTACGTTTTTCAACTTCTCTCTCGCGCTGTTTAGCACCTTTGCCTTGGCGCCGGCGTGCGTACTTTGTTCGCCGACTAAAGACGCAAAGCTCGCGGTCGTCGCTCTGACGGCGCTACCAATCGCTTCTCTCATCGTCGTGGCACACGGCGGCGGGTTCTCAATTATCCACGCATTTGGGCTATTAGCCAGCCATCACGCGCGTTGGCGCACGTTTGCCTTGCCAATCGTATTCGGGATTGCGTATCCGACGACGTTGATGGCGATGCGCGTCGCGTCTTCACCGACCAAGCTCAAAGTCGAATAGGTGTACTAAAAAGAGATAAGTAGAAGAATATTCAATCAAATAATATAGCTACCGTACAAATAATCATTGCTATGCATTCATTTTACGCTGACATCTCGACGCGCTCTGTCGGTGCCTCTGCGTGCGCCACCTTTGTCGTCGCGGCGTGCATTAAAATCGTCTGGAAAAACTTCATCACGAGTTTGTCGGGCCAAGGCGCACCAAACGGAGCCTCATCACCAGCTTCCCATCCGAGATGCCCGCCTGTTTCAGTTTCTATCAAAATCACGTTTGGATTCTTTTCAATCTTCTCGCGCGGAATCGCGCTCGCCACTGCGATGGGGTCGTCGAGCGCCTGCACCGTCATGAGCGGAATGGCGACGTCTTGAATCTTATTCTTACTTCCCGAATATTCGTAATACGCATCAACGGTTGGGAACCCAAACGTCACCGCTGTCACCGCCTCGTCGAAATCTCGCACCGTTTTTGCGTTTCGCACTAATTCAGGGTTGTATTTCGGCAATCCAGCGAATAAGTTTTCGTGGGGGGCAAAGAGTTTGCGCATGTTCTTTGCCATGGCTCGGCTGTAAATGGTGCCAAAAAACCCAGATTCCAACGCCGTATCGCACGCGTTCAAATCAAACGGATTGCACAGCGCCGCCGCGGCGGTGAGTTTTGCTTGCGAACCTTCCTCGCCTAAAAAGTTGGTCAAAATATTCGCCCCTAACGACCATCCGATGGCGAGGAGCGGCGCGTTTGGAAAGCGTCGATGGAGCTCGTCGACGACAAATCTAATGTCACCCGTATACGACGCTGAGTAGAACTGCGGGGTAGTCAACGGCGATTCAGCGCACCCTCGACAGTTGAACGCCACCGTGCGAAACCCACTCGCGCGTGCACGCTTCATAAAATGCTTCAAATACTTGTCGTGCGATCCACCGGCGATGCCCGACATGAGCACGAGCACCGGCGCATCCGCGGGAAGCTTTGCTTGCTCCTCCTCCATACGCCGCGCCACGAGCACATTCTGATCAAAAACCTTACGCACAAAAGGCGGTCCTTGTGCTTCAACCTCGCACACACCCTCTGCTCCAGGCGCCATCGTCGCTCGCGTCGCGTCCGCGTCCCCGCCCACGCTCAGCGGCCAGTCGAGCGTCGCGTGCCCGCCGTTCGGCATCTCCAACACCTCACGCTGATACACCACATCTATATCCCTACGTAACAACGAACTTAAAATCGTCGACGCATGCGTATTCGTCAACCCAATCACCGCATCGTACCCCTGACTAATAATCCCAGCGCACGCTTCGAGCGCGCGCGCGCTCGCCGTCGACGGCGTCCGCGACGCCGTCACCCTCACCTCCGTCGTCCTACGCGCCCTCAGCATCACCATCGCCGCCGCCGCCGCCGCCGCCGTCACCGCCGCCACCGTCGTCACCATCCCCGTCGTTCCAAACGCCATCGCGTGCGTCGTCGTCGTCGTCGTCGTCATCCCTCGTCCCGAACCGCGCGTCCCGATCTTCATCTTCATCATCGTCACCGCGTCTTCACCGCGCCGCGTCGTCGTTCGCGCGCCGCCGCCGCCGCTCGCCACCACCCCGTACACGCGTCGGCGTACCACGCCACCACAACCACGCGGTGATGACGACGTGAACGACGACGGCACCACCACCGCGCTCGCTCGCGCGGCGTGCGCCGTCATCCTCTGAAGCGACCGCGTCCGACGCACCACGGATGACATCATCCGAACGACGCCCGAACGACGACGCCCGAACGGCGATGTCCAACCGACCACACTCGTTCGGACATTCGATATCCAATCGCACGCACGCACCGCACCGGTCGCGACCGCGGGCGTCGTCCGTCGCCGTCGCAGCTGCGTCGCGCGGTCGATGCGACGACGGTGACTTCACTGTGCGCCGACCGATCGCACGACGACGGACGACGGACGACGGACGACGGATTCGACAACGCACGCCATGGACGACGCCACAGACGGCGCTGACGCACGCGCCGAACACGTCGCGGGCGGCGATGGCGCGACCGACGCCGCGGGCCTCGTCGATGGGTTGAAACGCGCGCGCGAGACGGATGGCGATGATGTGCACGATGATGATGATGATGTGGACGACGACGACGAGGATATGGATGACGATATGGATGGCGACGATGACGAAGGGATGGGTGATGGTGCTGGTGAGGACGGAGACGGCGAGCGAGGGGCGTCGGGGGCGGGTGCGGCGCGTGCGGGTGGGGATGACGCGGATGTGGATGATCAATTGTTGCTCCCGCGACACACCAAGGTGCGCGTTTGAACGCGCGTTTCGCGGCGACGACGATGAGGATGATGATGCGTGATGCGTGATGCGTGATGCGTGATGCGTGTTGCGTGCTTTCTGTGTATTTCGTTTTGTGTGGGTGTCGATCGGGAGCACGGTGTGGACGTCGCGCGCGCGGTCGTCTCGCGCGAAACCTCGCGCGCGCGCGCTCGCGCTTTGACGCGCGCTCGACGACGTAAAGTTGTCTTTTGACTCGCGACTCGCGTACTGACGGTTTTACGTGTATTTTCATACATCTCTTCATCACACATAGGTTGTGATTAGTGGTAATAATCGCACCAAAGGTAAACTCATCGGGCTCAAGGGCGTGGTGAAGAAAGCCGTGGGGTTGGGCGGCTGGCACTGGTTGGCGCTGTCAAACGGGCAAGAGGTGCGGTTGCAACGCAACGCGCTGACGGTGCTCGAACACCCGACTGGGGACGAGCTCGATTCTGAGGATGGTAATGAAGATGATGTAGAGAATGGTGAAGAAGACGATGATGATGATGATGAGAATGATGACGACGACGACGACGAGGACAAGGACAAGAACACGCGGTCGAGACGACCGACGCGGGTGCCCGGAAACGGGCCACCGAGTCAAGCTGCGGCAGCAGCTATGAAGCGTTTACAAGACAGACGAAGAAATGCGAGACCGAATTGTCAGTCTAACTTTGAACGTTTAACGATGACGACGTTGCTCAAGTACAAAAAGTTGTATGAATTGCCGCCCAACCCCGAAGTGGATGGCGACAAGAGCGCCCTCGTGCACGAAATCGCCAAACACTTCATGTCGCAAAAGCTCGATGAGCAAAAGGTGCTTCAGCAGTTTATGTGTTCCGTCGCGGACACCACGCAGCTTTAGAATTTTGCGGCTCAGCTTTACTCGCGTGCGTCTTCAGCGCGTCGTCCATACTCGACGCGCGTCGCGTGGCGTTTTTAGCGTTTTAGCTTGCGGTGCGCAGTCAAAACTAGTGTGTTTTCAATAGTAAATTACATGTCCATCATCATCGTCATCATCTCTTCTACTTTCTCTTGCTCGTCACGAGTGTGTGTGTGTTCTAAACGAGTTCTAAATGGCTAAGTCCTTTGGCACCACACCGCTGGCGAGTGCCTGCTCGAGTCTCGCCACTTCCTCCAACGTCTCAGCATTCGCAATAGCCACCTTGAGCGCGAGTAGCTGCTCAGGCGTAGGACCACTCGGAACTTGCTCCTCCTTTTCCACGTCCTTTTTCTCCTCGGGTAAGGCTTCACCCGGAGTAAACGTCTTCGCTCGAGCCGCCGCGCCGTCATCCGCCCCAAACGTCTTCGCCGCCGCCTCGCGTTCGCTCGCCTTGACGCGTTGAAAATCAAGCGCCTTCAACGCCTTACACTTGTAAATCACATACAAACGGTAATTTTCCTTCATCGTCACTGGATTCCCAATCAAACTCAGCATCGTCAACCGCGGACATTCCCCTAAACCATCCACGTCGGCTAAATTCCCCAACTTGTTATTCGTCAGCACCAGCGCGCGTAAAAACGGACACGACGTCGCCAACTCTTTCCCATTCACCCTGGCAATCTTATTATTACTCAAATACAACGTCCTCAATCGTTTCAACGGCGGTATATTCTCCACCTTGACAATCTCATTCGCACTCAAGTCGATCGCGTCGTACTGATCGCGGCTCGCGCTCAAGTTTTCAATCTCCCCGATGCGACGCGCGCGCAAATCCAGCGCGTACTCCCCCGTGGGGTCGTACGCACGCGGGGCGTTGGTGATGACATCCGCCGTCAATCGCCCTTTCGCCTGCGCGTCGTCGTCGTAATCCATCCTCACGCGCACACGTACGCCCCGCGCGCTCGCGCTCTTCGCTCGCGCTTTGGACCCGTCGAGAGCTCCACGCAGTGCGGCGCCGCGGACGCGCGCGGGGGTCGCCCGAGGGGTTTGCGTGTGATGGATACGATACATTGGCGGCGTTCAACGCCCACGGTTGATACATTGGCGGCGTCGACGTCGACGGTCGTCGTCGTCCAGAGGGGATGCAAATAAATGTGCGCCGCGGGGGGTGGTTCAATTCGCGGCGCCATTCGCGTGCGCGTGCGCGT
>Ga0255765_1005351_pt1 | contig 12197 bp, 10 predicted proteins | sample 041ome_8_FD_179965 | JGI IMG/M metagenome (GOLD analysis project Ga0255765, IMG submission 179965) | Coastal salt marsh microbial communities from the Groves Creek Marsh, Skidaway Island, Georgia - 041407BS metaG (version 2) | ecosystem: Environmental > Aquatic > Marine > Intertidal zone > Salt...
ACGAAGCAAAGCTAGCTGCATACGCGGCAATGGAAACAGCTACTGTACAGAAATATGGCGGTCACTTTTTAGCTCGTGGCTATCCAGTGGCTCTTCGCGAAAGTGGCCAGAAAGAGCGCACTGTGGTGGGTGTCTGGGAAAGCCTTGAGGTTGCTTTAAAGTGGTATGAAAGCCCTGAATATCAAGAATGTTTAGAGGTTTTAGGCGACGGTGCCGTGCGCGACATTAAGTTCCTTGAGCATGTTTAAACTACAGGCGTAGGCTTAGGATCACTTATCTTTAACGCAAGTTTTAACATCTTCGACTTAAGCTCCCTAAATTTCTATTATTAAAATTTTACGTTACACACACCTACCACAGTCGCGCATGCACGCGCGGAAAACAAGCAACCCGCGCATTAATACGCAGGTCGTACGTGGTCGCACGCGCGTTGCACATTTAGGCGGGTAGCGTCAATTAAAAGGTGGATACAAGGGTGTATAAAAAATCCATACACCCAATAAGTCACTGTATATTATTCATAATTTCTGATTAAGTGGTGCGGGTGGAGGGACTTGAACCCCCACGCCATAGGCGCCAGAACCTAAATCTGGTGCGTCTACCAATTTCGCCACACCCGCAGTGACGCCCATTTAGCAAATCAATTTTAGATTGGCCAGAGCAAAAAGAACAAAACTTAGAAATTTTTCTAGTGTTTCGTTAATTCCAAATAGAAACAGGGCCTTAGACATAAAAGGCCCTGTGTTTCAATGCCATGAGTGTGCAATGGCAATGTTTTAGATAGTCGCAGAAACTGATATCGTCTCGGCCCGTATAGGCTGATAGAAATCAGTTAGCCGTTGATCACCAAATAATTGGCGCGATATGCGGCCATAACGGTGTTGTCGGAATTTCCGCGCAAGTCCGCTTCGTATTCTTCCATCGCGTTAATTTCGTTCATCAAAGATTCTTTGATACGATCTGTCTGCAATAGTTGGAATTGTAGATCCATTCTGTCCATTTAGGTTTACCTCTCTTAACACCTGTATTAAGGGATAAATTACAATTTTGGCGGGATTTTGTCCAAATGTGTCAAAACCTTGGCAATCTAAAGAATTTTCAGGGAAGGTGAAAAAATCAAACCTTTTTGTCAAAACACCAGCTAATGCACTGTTATAATTATCGAAATATCTCCAAAACCCACCCGCGCCCAGGTCAAAATCGCGCCATTTTTGACTTTAAACTCTTATTAATAAACATCGGGATGCATCTTTAGAGTGTAATTTTGAATCAAAAGGGCACGTTTTTCCATTTGAACGAATTTACAAATTGCACAATATTTAATCGCTTTGATTATTTATTAGCATTTAATCCTAGCCGACTGCGAAAAATATGACATTCTTTGCACCCGTCCCTATCGCCGCGAAAGGCTTCATGATTAACAGCCTTAGGACATCAGTCAGCTGAGGAGACCAGAATGAAAAAGATCGAGGCAATCATCAAGCCCTTTAAGCTAGATGAAGTGAAAGAAGCGTTGCAGGACGTCGGCGTCCAAGGTTTGTCGGTGATCGAAGTGAAAGGTTTTGGTCGCCAAAAAGGGCATACTGAGCTGTATCGCGGTGCCGAATATGTGGTTGATTTTTTGCCAAAGGTAAAAATCGAAATCGTACTTGACGATGATCAGGTCGATGGTGCAATTGAAGCCATCGTAGACGCAGCCAAAACAGATAAAATTGGGGACGGCAAAATCTTTGTCTCGCCAGTAGAACAAGCCATCCGTATCCGCACCGGTGAAACCGGATCGGACGCGATTTAACAAAAACACCCCATTTCAAGTAGAGAGGAAATGAGATGAGCGCACAAGACTTGCTCAAAATGATTGCGGACGAAGGCGCGGAATACGTCGACGTTCGTTTCACAGACCCACGCGGCAAACTGCAGCACGTGACTGTTGTTGCAGATTTGGTAGATGAAGATTTCATCGAAGAAGGCTTCATGTTCGACGGTTCATCGATCGCGGGCTGGAAATCAATCGAAGCATCAGACATGAAATTGATGCTGGATCCGGCATCTGCCTATGTTGATCCATTCTATGCAGAAAAAACAATCTGCGTACATTGCTCTGTTGTCGAACCAGACACAGGCGAAGCATATACACGTGACCCACGTTCAACCGCACAAAAAGCTGAAGCTTATCTGAAATCTTCTGGTATTGGCGATGTTGCGTATTTTGGTCCAGAAGCAGAATTCTTTCTATTCGACGACGTACGCTATTCCGTCACACCATCCAAAGTGTCGTTCCAGATCGATTCTGAAGATGCGGCTTGGAACACAGATGCGGAATTCGAAACAGGCAACTTGGCCCACCGTGCAGCGCACAAAGGCGGCTATTTCCCTGTAAACCCAATTGATGCGGCGCAAGACATCCGTGGCGAAATGCTGTCCACAATGAAACGCATGGGCATCAAAGTTGACAAACATCACCACGAAGTTGCGACCGCGCAGCACGAATTGGGTATGATCTTTGGCACTTTGACAGATCAAGCGGACAACCTGCAAAAATATAAATACGTGATCCACAACGTGGCGCATGCTTACGGCAAATCCGCGACATTCATGCCAAAACCAATGGCAGGCGACAACGGGTCCGGTATGCACGTGAACATGTCAATCTGGAAAGATGGCAAGCCATTGTTCTCGGGCGACCAATACGCAGATCTGTCAATGGAAGCATTGTATTTCATCGGCGGCATCCTGAAGCACGCGAAATCGCTGAACGCGCTGACAAACCCATCAACAAACAGCTACAAGCGTTTGGTGCCAGGGTTCGAAGCCCCCGTATTGCGCGCGTATTCTGCACGTAACCGGTCTGGTTGTGTTCGTATCCCATGGACAGAAAGCCCCAAAGCGAAACGCGTCGAAGCGCGCTTCCCAGATCCTGCAGCAAACCCATACCTATGCTTTGCAGCGTTGTTGATGGCTGGCCTTGACGGTATCACCAACAAAATTCACCCAGGTGAAGCGATGGATAAAAACCTGTACGATCTTCCAGCCGAAGAATTGGCAGAGATCCCAACAGTGTGTGGTTCGTTGCGCGAAGCGCTGCAAGCGCTGCGTGATGATCACGAATATCTATTGGCGGGTGACGTTTTCACAAAAGATCAGATCGAAGCCTATATCGGTCTGAAAGCAGAAGAAAACCAATCCTACGAAATGATGCCACACCCAATCGAATATGCGCTGTACTACAGCTGCTAAGATGTGGCGGAAATAACAAAAAGGCCTCTGATTATCAGAGGCCTTTTTTATTTATATTGATCGGCGCGCCGATCTTATTGTCGGGGTGAAAGAGTCGATGCCATCGGTATGATCCCTGATTGCCTCGGGCTTTTGGGCGATCACCAAATATCCCAAAACATCTTCGCCACGATCTTTGCGCAGGACTGTCTCAGTCAATGTGAGAATGGCAAATCCTGAATGGAACAGAACATTTTCCACATAATGACGCGAATGCGCATAACGGCGTGTCGGGCGAAGCGCGAAAGCATCATGATCTTGCGTGCTTTCAACAGTAAAGGCAAAAATTCCATTTTCTTGCAGTGCGGCAAATACCCATGCCACGGTTGTGTCCAAGGCCCCGAGATAGATGAACACATCCGCGGCGATCACCAAATCAAACACAGGCCGATCCAAAAGCGGCAGTTGCAATACATCTGCCTTGGACAAGGTGTCGTAAATCCCGCGCTTTTGCGCTTGGCGCAGCATACCTTGCGAAAGATCGACGCCACTGAGATGATCGGAAACTGGCCGAAACACGGCCCCAGCCAACCCCGTTCCACAGCCCAGATCCAATGTCGCCTTGAACCGATCTGGGTGCAGCTCGCTCACCGCAACCCCTAACCGTTCGGGAACGGTATATTCCAGCTTTTGAACCAACGACGTGTCAAAACGATCTGCATATTGGTCAAACAAGGTTTCAATAAAGTGCGCAGGCATTTGGTCGTCATCACGCACGCCCATGAGGTTAAGCATCGCCCCTGCCCCATATGGATCCGTGTCATCTAACGCGATCACGCGTTCCCAAGATGTTTGCGCCACATCCATGCGCTCTAACACATGTGCAACCTCACCAAGCTTGTACCACCCCCATGCCCAATTCGGGACGCGGTCAACCAAGCTTTGCAATAAATCGAAAGCGGCGTGAAAATCTTTTTCAGCCAACAGAAGTTCCACAAAATCATACTGGCGATCCACGTGGAAATCACCCGATGACCGGATAAGTGTAGACAATTTATGCCATCCAAAATGTACGAAAATTGGGTCACCTTGAACGCTAAAATTGCGCTCTTCGATACCCTAAATAGTTCTGTCGCGCCAATTACTGCGGATTTTTGCGTCTCGCAAGCCCTATTTTAAAGGGGAATGAACAACAAAGGTGTGAATTCCAAAAACAACCGCTTGGGTTGTGGGTAACCGATATAAAGTTTGTCGTTCAGAGCGCAAAAAATGCCCCTGACTGCGATCCACATCGGGGCGTCGGTCATGAATAGACCGCGGTTGGAACAATTCAGGATCCACATATCGCAATATGTTGTACCGCCACATCGGGTGGCCCACGCGGATCCCGTCGAACAATCGCTGCACGCGGCGCGCAAGCATGTCATCATATACGTCGACCGTATCATGAATTCCAATCAACGGGCGCATGAATTTTTCGGACAACATCCACGATGCCGGAAAACATAACACGGCGGCCGTCATCACATGTTCATCGCCACATTTTTCCAAGATGCAAAAATCGTTTTGAAATATTTGTCCCAATGTCGCCATCGGATCACGGTCATTTATGGCAATCTCTACGCCATCTGGGCACAAAACACCGGCAGTGGTGCGTTTGAAGCCCTTGTGCTCTTCTGCCCAGTCAATTGCATGCCACATCAATTCCTGCGCCGCATCAAAACCAGAGGGATCCGTTTTGCACACTTTTTCCGCATCGGATGCCAGAAGTTCGCGCCGCCGTTTCATTTGCGCGGCATAGGCGTCATCAATCCACAACCAATCCTCAAGCGAGATCGGCCCAATTCCGGGCAAGGGCGCATGGAGCTCATGCGGATATGGAATGTGGTTTTGCAAAATCTCTGTCATGGTCGGAACCTGCGATGTGCGTCGCGCCATGTCAAGATTCCAATGCGACCCGTCGCTTCCAAGGTCTATTCATGTCGCGAATAAACAGGATTTTGATCAAGGACGTGCCAGAGTAGGATAAAAAGGGGAAATATTATGGTCCAACATTTCCGTGACGCCCGAAAGATCGATCCAACCCGTGGCGATGTCTTGGGGGATAACACCCCAAATGATGCAGATCGCGTTGAAATTGGACCGACGCAACTTGCCTATCGGGAATGGGAGGCAGCCGGACTTGCCCTGCCCGATCTGCAGGAAATGCGCCGGTTCAGATGGGCACGTTTGACGCAGCATGTTGTTGATCGCGGCTATGGCGGGGTGTTGTTGTTCGATCCCCTGAATATTCGCTATGCGACAGACAGCACAAATATGCAGCTGTGGAATACCCATAACCCATTTCGCGCGCTTCTTTTATGTGCAGATGGGTATATGGTCATCTGGGATTACAAGAATTCACCTTTTTTATCGCAATTCAATCCCTTGGTCCGTGAACAACGCTCTGGCGCGGATCTGTTTTATTTTGACCGTGGCGACAAGGTAGATGTCGCCGCAGATGTGTTTTCGAATGAGGTTCGGCAGCTGATCACCGAACATGGTGGTGGCAACATGCGCCTAGCGGTCGATAAAATCATGCTGCATGGTTTGCGCGCGCTTGAAGCGCAAGGTTTTTCGATCATGGAAGGTGAAGAGCTGACCGAAAAAGCACGCTCTATCAAAGGACCAGATGAAATCAAGGCAATGCGTTGCGCAAGCCACGCCTGTGAAATCGCGGTTGGCGAAATGGAGCGCGCCGCACGTGCCGGTGTTCCAAACGGCAACATGAGCGAAGATGATATCTGGGCAGTTCTGCACGCCGAAAACATTCGCCGCGGCGGGGAATGGATTGAAACGCGCTTGCTTGCATCCGGCCGACGCACAAATCCGTGGTTCCAAGAATGCGGCGGTCGCATTGTGCAGAACAATGAAATCGTGGCCTTTGATACCGACCTGATTGGGTCGTATGGGATTTGTGTCGACATTAGCCGCACATGGTGGATTGGTGACAAAGCCCCGCGTCCTGACATGGTGTCTGCTATGCAACATGCCCATGAACACATTATGACCAATATGCAAATGCTAAAGCCGGGCGTGCATATGCGTGATTTGACATTCAATGCACATGCTTTGGCACCACACTATCAAAAACAGAAATACGGATGCATGATGCATGGGGTGGGCCTATGTGATGAATGGCCGTTGATCGCTTATCCAGATCAATTTGTGAATGGCGCCTATGATTACCACCTTGAGGCAGGTATGGTGCTTTGCGTCGAAGCCTTGGTCAGCCCTGAGGGTGGAGATTTTTCCATCAAGTTAGAGGACCAGGTCCTTATAACGGAAGATGGATTTGAAAACTTGACCAAATATCCGTTTGACGATCGATTGATGGGCCGATAGGAACCTAGTGTTCAATCACAAATTCATGGGTAATCAGCCAATTCTCAACCTCGTCGCGGCGCGTGCCTGCGACGGGGATGTCCCCCTTGTCTGTGATCAAAACCAAAGTATTTGACGTCACCTTTGTCCCACGGATCGCTTGTTTCGCCACCCAATAGGACCGATGCGGCTGTATCCCATCAACATCCGCCAACAGTTGTATGCAATGCTTTAACCGTGAGCGTTCGACAATATCGCGTGAGCGTGTGACCAACTTGACATGGTGTTCCAGCGCTTGGAAATAAAGAATGTCGTCAATCTCTATCTCATGATCGCCAAACTTAATGGCGCGCCCTCTGTTGCTGCTAAGAACCAATTTCGGAAAGACAAAGGTATGAAACACCCATTCAAACACAACCAATTGCGCGGTGCGCAGCGCGATCACCTCAAATTTTGTCTGGGACACGTAAATGACAATTATGTCCATATACTCAGCAAGATATACATACAACGCAGTCGATAATGACGCCGAAAATATCGTGCCGATAATCGAATAATACACCACAGGGCGCGCTGAAGGCGTAAAAAGCAATAGTCCTGCGACAAACGCCAAATGGCCGCTAATGTAAAACAAAGAACAAAACGCCATAAGTGCAAAAAGAGCGCTCGCAATATAAATGCTTTGCATTTCAAGCATGCCAAAGACCGAATAAACAATCATAACAGAAGCTACATACTTTACGAACAAAGGCTCTTTGATCATTTGCCGCTCAGCACGATAGCTGGCAACTTGCGTTTTGCAAGTCGGGAATTTAACTAAAATATCCCGCTCTATATTGTTCATATCAACGCCATCCCCATTCCGCAACGTTCGAATTGACGAACACAATCAATAAAAAAACTCTATATAACGATCAAACTATAGCCTTGGCACGTATCTATAGATTCGAAAAATAGGGTCAACCGTTTGGATGAAAATAAGTTTAATATCGACCTGAAAACTATGGTTTGCCTTGTTGTTTGAAGATTTCAGCGTTAAACGCAACGGCAGATGAACAAAGTAAAGGCCGCACTATGATCCCTCGCTATTCCCGCCCAGACATGGTTGCTATTTGGTCGCCTGAAACCAAATTTCGCATCTGGTATGAAATCGAAGCAAACGCATGTGATGCGATGGCCGACCTAGGCGTCATCCCGCGCGAAAATGCTGATGCGGTTTGGAAAGCCAAAAATGTTGAGTTTGATGTGGCCCGCATCGATGAAATAGAATCGGTGACAAAACATGACGTTATTGCGTTCTTAACCCATCTTGCTGAGCATATCGGATCTGACGAAGCACGCTTTGTACACCAAGGAATGACAAGCTCGGACGTGTTGGATACTTGTTTTAACGTTCAATTGGTGCGCGCCGCAGATATTCTGATCGCCGATATGGAAGGGTTGCTTGCCGCCTTAAAACGTCGTGCCTATGAACATAAAGACACAGTTCGCATCGGCAGAAGCCACGGCATCCACGCCGAACCCACCACCATGGGTTTAACATTTGCGCGTTTTTATGCGGAAATGGATCGCAACCTCACTCGCCTCAAAACAGCGCGAGACGAAATTTCAACCGGTGCAATTTCCGGCGCGGTTGGGACCTTTGCAAATATTGATCCACGTGTCGAAGAACACGTCTGCGCAAAATTGGGCCTGACACCAGAACCGATTTCAACGCAGGTCATTCCACGTGATCGGCACGCCGCCTTTTTCGCGACACTCGGTGTGGTCGCAAGTTCGATTGAAAACGTTGCGATTGAAATTCGCCATATGCAGCGGACAGAGGTCCTTGAGGCTGAGGAATTCTTTTCCAAAGGTCAAAAAGGGTCGTCTGCGATGCCGCACAAACGTAACCCTGTGTTGACTGAAAACCTGACAGGTCTTGCACGACTGGTGCGTATGGCGGTTGTTCCCGCGATGGAAAACGTGGCGCTGTGGCATGAGCGCGATATCTCACACAGCTCCGTTGAACGAAACATCGGCCCCGATACCACCATCACACTTGATTTTGCATTATCGCGCCTGACATCTGTCATCGACAACCTTGTCGTATATCCAGAAAACATGTTGAAAAATATGAATAAATTTCGCGGCTTGGTCATGTCGCAGCGCGTTCTACTGGCGCTCACCCAAGCTGGCGTCAGCCGCGAAGATGCCTATCGTCTGGTTCAACGCAATGCGATGAAAGTTTGGGAACACGGTGCCGACTTTAAAACCGAACTTCTTGCCGATGCCGACGTCACATCAGCATTGACGCCTGCAGAGATCGAAGAAAAATTCGATCTTGGATATCATACGAAACACGTGGATACAATTTTCAAGCGCGTTTTTGGCGAGTAAAGGAAATGGGGGCGTTGCCCCCGCCGATTTACATCGGCTCCCCCAGGATATTTGATAGACAGAAAATGAAAGCTTAGTTCTCATTTTCTGTCTCAAAATATCCTCGCCGAAGGCGAAATATTACATATGGATTGCGCGACCGTAGGCGTCTAGAACGGATTCGTGCATCATTTCCGACAAGGTTGGATGCGGGAAGACTGTATGCATCAAATCTTCTTCGGTCGTTTCCAACTGACGTCCAATGACATATCCTTGGATCATTTCTGTAACTTCAGCGCCGACCATATGTGCGCCAAGCAATTCACCGGTTTTCGCATCAAATACTGTTTTTATCATGCCTTCTGGTTCGCCAAGTGCAATGGCTTTGCCATTGCCAATAAATGGGAAGCGGCCGACTTTGATGTCAAAACCAGCATCTTTTGCTTTGGCTTCGGTAAGACCGACAGAAGCGACTTGGGGATGGCAGTAGGTGCAGCCCGCAATTGTATTCGGCTTAATCGGATGAACATGATGTCCAGCAATGAGTTCGGCAACCATGACGCCTTCGTGGCTTGCTTTATGCGCAAGCCAAGGCGCCCCTGCGATGTCACCTATAGCATAGAGGCCATCAATGCCTGTCCGGCAATATTCATCCACAACCACATGTGTTCTGTCGATCTTGACGCCCAAAGCTTCCAGCCCTAGATTTTCAACGTTGCCAACGATACCAACTGCCGAGATCACGGTGTCAAATTCTTCGGTCGTCGTTTTTCCATTTGCTTCGATATGCGCAACAACTTTACCTTGGCCACGGTCTAGTTTCTTTACCGAAGTTTTTTCGCGGATTTTCATGCCCTGCTTTTCAAACTGCTTTTTGGCGAATTTTGAAATTTCTTCATCTTCGACAGGCAGAACGCGATCCATGACCTCAACCACGGTCGTGTCTGCACCGAGTGTATTGTAAAAGCTGGCAAATTCGATCCCAATTGCGCCCGATCCAATAACCAACAATTTTTTCGGCATCCGCTTTGGTGTCAACGCATGTTTATAGGTCCAAACCAAATCACCTTCCGCCTCAAGCCCGGGCAATTCGCGCGCGCGCGCGCCCGTTGCCAAAACGATGTTTTTTGCGGTGATTTCTTCGGTCCCCTTATCCGAGGTAACAGTGACTTTACCTTTGGATGGGATTGTTGCAGTTCCCATAAATACCGTCACTTTGTTTTTCTTCATCAAGTGGCCGATACCTTGGTTAAGTTGCTTGGACACACCGCGAGAGCGCTGCACAACCGCATCAAGATCAAATCCGATTTTATCTGCGCTTAAGCCAAATTCTTTGGCGCGATGCATCAAATGAAATACGTCTGCGGACCGCAACAGGGCTTTGGTCGGGATACATCCCCAGTTAAGACAAATGCCACCCATGTGTTCGCGTTCAACGATTGCGGCTTTTAAACCCAATTGTGCTGCGCGGATAGCGGCGACATAACCGCCGGGACCTGCACCGATTACGACGACATCAAAAGACTGTGTGGACATGCTCAACCTCGGAAAAATGAATTCCGTTTAACGTTAAACTATTTTATTTTTCGGATCAATAAGCGAGCTATGATTAACTCGCCTTAGCGAGTTGTTGGTACGTCATAGCATACCCGCCGCTGTCCATGTAATCAGATTCAATCTGCGTTGATGTCCGCGCAAGAGCTGCGTTGCGATATGGAAAGCGTCCGAACAAGCGGATGACTTCTCGATGAACACGTGCGTGCATCAGCGAGTTTTCCCCCGTTTCAGGCATCCGCGTTTTCATCAACCGCACACAACGTTCTTGATCACAAAGGTTCTCGGAGTGCATCAATGGCAGGTAAAAGAACTGTCGCGCGGGTTCATCGATGCGCATATCCCAATTGTGATCAATTGCGGATTTGGCCGCCGATAGCGCAATGCGATCGGATGAGAATGCGCGCGCCTCATTGCGGAACATGTTTCGCGAGAATTGATCAGCAACGATAATATAGGCAAGCGTCCCAGATGGATATGTCAACCACATCCCCATCTTGCCCGCCATGATGTCTTGCCACACAGGCAGAAAACGTTCCCGAATTTCGGCATCCAAGGCATCTGACGCCTCGTACCAGACTTGCGGACCAACTTCATCAAGCCAAAAATTTAACACCTGCTCAGACGACATTATTGTACCCTCACGTTGCGCCTCTTGGGTTTAGGTTTGCATACTGACCGAAAAACCCAAGTAATAATGTGTTACATACCTGTTACGAAATGTGAGGGGAATTTTTAATCCGCGTCCTCATTTGCAGAAACGATTGCGTATTCTTGCGCAAGCTCAAGTGCAACGGGCGACCCTGTCGGCATCACAGCTGTGTAGGATGTTGTATCCGTTGCCGCCGCACGGCGCGTCATGCGATAAATCGCATAAAGGCCCAAGAACACGAAGAGCGCAATCAAAATCACGAAATATCCATATGCGCCCATCAGGTCCATCATCTTACCCAAAACGATTGGGCCTGCGATGGCACCTAAGCCATTGATAAATAACAACCCACTAGAGGCAGCGGCCATATCTTCGTATTCGAGAAAGTCGTTGGTGTGGGCAATCAATAGGGAATAGAGCGGGTTTGACATTCCGCCAATCAAAAGCGCCGAGACCAGCAGCATGTAAAAATTACCTGCAAATGTCCACGGAAGCACACAACCAATCGCCCCGATAAAGGCACAAATCATGATCAACCGGCGACGATCCATGTGATCAGACAACCACCCGATTGGGATTTGTAACAACATGGCACCGATGTAAAAAAACGACACAAAAATAGAAATCTGTCCCAAGCTTAGGCCAATCTTTGACCCAAATATCGCAGACATACCAAATTGCGCGGCAAAAACACCCCCCAATAGAAACATACCTGCGCATCCCAAGGGAGAGGTTTTGATGAGATTTTTTAAGCTCATCGGTTTTGTCGTATCAAAGGCCGGTGTCGGGCTGATCGATAACAAGATGGGCGCAAAGGACACAGACACCAAGACCGAAATAATGATAAACAACGTATAGCCCGCGGGATCAGCCAAGAGCAGCAGCCCTTGCGCCGCAATGATCCCGACGGTTTGCGCGATCATATAGACCGACAAGGCCTGCCCGCGCGTTTCATTGGTTGCAGCATTGTTCAACCAGCTTTCTGCCGTGACATAGACGCCGCAGAACGAAAACCCGATAATCACGCGCCCGATGGACCATGCGATGGGATGGG
>Ga0255765_1005352_pt1 | contig 12195 bp, 10 predicted proteins | sample 041ome_8_FD_179965 | JGI IMG/M metagenome (GOLD analysis project Ga0255765, IMG submission 179965) | Coastal salt marsh microbial communities from the Groves Creek Marsh, Skidaway Island, Georgia - 041407BS metaG (version 2) | ecosystem: Environmental > Aquatic > Marine > Intertidal zone > Salt...
TGGCCTCATTATGAGAGGTCTCAGACAAGGGCTAATTGCCCCCGATGGCGAGCCAAGATGCAGCAACATCGGCATCGCCTGCGATGTCAATGTCACCGAGCGCTCCTCGACGCCCCCAAAGATCGGCGAGGAGTGCACCTGCAGGGCCACGTAAGGCGGCATCACCTTTTGCGTGTTCGCGAGTGATGATGAGTCCATCGGGAGATGGGACGATGAGCCATTCGCCCTCAACGTCGGTGCAGTGGATATGCAGGGTTGTTGTCGGGGTAGTTACACCTTCGCCAGCGAGCACGCGGGGGAGGGCAACGGTGAGATATTCATCGATGCCATCAGATGCCATTACCGCATCGACGTCTTGTTGGTCTGAACACGCAAGTTGGGCATCAAGAAGGTGAATGGTGGTTTCATGGGCCAGGCGGCGAGGCCACAGTCCGGCGAGTTGCGGAGGGGCGAACGGATGCCATGTGGGTCCGTTTGGGTCGATCTCAGCGAGCGTGTTGAGCATGTCTGCGGTTCCGTTGGTGAACCACTCGTGCAGTTCGTCAGGGGAGGAAGGGCGCTCGACTGCACCTCGGTCAGGCATGGCCGCTGTTTGCATCGCCACCGTTGCCCAGCGATACACCCATCCGACATGAGTTGCGAGCGCAGCGAGATCCCAGTCCCCACAAGTGGCAACCGGCGTGTCGAGCGGCTGGCTTTCGAGCAGTTGCCCGAACGTGGTGCTGTCGGCGGTGAGCCGTGCAAGGTATGCGCTTGGCTGCAGCGGGCAGAATACGTAGGAATCGACCGTCATGTACGACGACGGTAGCCTGCGGGCATGGGTCAGAACGACGACATCAAGAGTCCATTTGCTGATGCTGCGGCCGCAGCAACTGACGACACGATTGTTGAGATCACCGAAAGTGCCCTCGAGATGATCCGTGACCTGCGTTCATCGGAGTCTGATGCGGACTCACTCGGTCTTCGACTGGCGATCGCATCGGCCCCTGGCGAAGATTTTCGTTATGACCTCAGCTTTGAGGAGTTTCTCACCGCAGCATTCACCGACGAGGTGCGAACCATCGGCGACATGAAGGTGATCATTCCTGCAGACTCCGTCGAGTTCTTGAAGGGTGCGGTACTTGACCACAACGAGGCGCAGGGGCTCGTTATCCGAAACCCCAATCGCCCCGCTGCTCCAATGGTCGAGGGCCTTACCAGCGATGATGAATTATCGGCCGAGGTCGAAGCAGTGCTTGCGAGCGACGTGAATCCCGCACTTGCCGGCCACGGTGGATTCGTCACCTACGTCGGCCATGACGGTGAAGGAATGGCATATCTCACGATGGGCGGTGGCTGCCACGGATGCTCAATGAGCAAGGCAACGATGCTTGATGGTGTGCAAACAATGCTGGTTGAAGCAGTTCCCGCAATCACTGGCGTTCGTGACCTTACCGATCACTCAACTGGCTCGAACCCGTACTACAACTAGTTCGAGACTCGTTGACCCTCTGAGGTGCTCAGAGGCTTGAGAGCGCCCGGTCGAGATCGTCCCAAAGATCCTCAACAGCCTCAAGTCCCAGTGACATTCGAATAAACCCAGGGTTAATGCCGATTTCCCGACGCGCATCCTCATCAAGACCTGAATGCGTGGTCGTCCATGATTCACAGATCAGCGTTTCAGGACCACCCAGCGAGGTTGCACAACGAACAAGCTGGAGCTGCTCGACCAGCGCTGCATAGCCGTCACCATTTGCAAGTTGCAACGACACGACCGAACCAAAACGGTTCATCTGTCGAGCGGCGAGCGCATAGTGATGATGGTCAGCCAGTCCTGGGTAATGAACCTTGGCAACTCCAGAGTGACCTTGCAGGCGTTGAGCAATCTCAAGCGCAGTTGAGCACTGACGATCATGACGAACATCGAGCGACCGAACTCCACGAAGCGCGAGCATCGCATCGAATGGCGAAGCGGTGGCGCCATGCAGAATGCCGTAACGCCAAATGTCATCGAGTAGTTCCCGTTCGCCCGCAACGACCCCAAGGGTTGCGTCGTTGTGTCCAGCAATTCCTTTAGTTGCAGAGTGCAGGACAAGGTCGACCCCATGACGAATCGGCTGCTGGCCGAACGGGGTGGCAAACGTCGAGTCGACCATGGTGAACGGGCCTTTGATGGCACCGAGCTCATCGAGGTCAACGATGTCGAGCAACGGATTCGACGGTGTTTCAGCGATAACGAGCATTGTCCGGCCGGGGATTACCGCAGTGGCCATTGCTCCAGGTTCACTGCCGTTCACCCAGGTGGTCTCAATACCCATCCGAGCAGCCGGGCCATTGAGGAATGTCGCTGTGGTGCCGTAAATCTGTTTCGTGGCGACTACGTGGCTTCCTGCAGAGCACAAGCCGAACACCACACTTGCGAGTGCGCCCATACCGGAGGCAAATGCGAGGGCAGACTCGGCTCCTTCAAGATCAGCAATCGAGTCCGCAAAGGCCGATACGGTCGGGTTTCCGTGGCGCGAATAAAAGTCATCTGGTCCGACCGAGTGGGCCATGTCATATGCGTGTTCGGCAGAATCGGACTCCCACACCGCAGTCGCCCAAATCGGAACGGCCAGGCCGCGTTCGTTTGCTCGTCGGCCACTCGAGATTGCGCGGGTTGACTGATCATGTGAAGAGTTATCGCTCACCAGAAGTACGGTACCGGCGGTTACAGGCGCTCAAGCACGTCGGCGTGAAGGACTCCGTTGGTGCTGATTGCGGTCGGCCCTGCGTGACTCGGCTCACCGAGGTGGTTGGTGAATATGCCGCCGGCTTCTTCAACCAGGAGTCGCACTGCTGCAAGGTCATAGGGCTGTACGCCGACGGCATCAATCGCAACGTCCATTGCGCCTTCAGCAACGAGGCAGTGCTGCCAGAAATCTCCTACGCCTCGTGACCGGCGAGCAGATGTGGTGAGTTCGACGAGAGCATCGGCGTGACCGAGTGTGGTCCAGCCTTCGTTCAAGGTGATATTCACCTGCGCATCGGCGATGTTGGCGACTCCTGAAACGGAGCACCTACGGCCGTCGGCGTAGGTGCCACCACCCTTCGTCGCCCACCAGCGTCGACCGAGCGCAGGCGCTGACACCACCGATACGCATAGTCCGTCAGTGGAATGGTTCAGAGCGATGAGCGTCGCCCAGATGGGGATTCCCCGGGTGAAACCCGAAGTGCCGTCGATGGGATCAACGATCCACTGCCACTCCGACGACGCATCTCCCGTTATCCCGTGTTCTTCACCGAACAAGCTGTGATATGGGCGGGCCGCAAGCAAGCGCTCCGCGAGTTGGCGCTCTGCCTCACGGTCTGCTTCTGTGACCTCTGATCGATCAGATTTGTACTCGATACTGAACGAACGGTTGTTGAACGCCGGCAGTGTCACTGCATCGCAGATATCGGCGAGTTCAAACGCCAACTTCAGATCTGCTTCGAATGGTGTATCGGCGGTCGGCACAGTGGTCACCCGAATTCGGGGGAGCGACGGTCTCGTAAGGCTGCGAGTCCCTCTGCAGCGTCGCCGCCAAGGAAGTTCAGCATCTCGTAGGCAAGCGATGCTTCAAAAGCCGGGAGTGCTTGTCGTAGCCAGTGATTGAGCGCCCGCTTAGTGAACTTGATGGCATCGTTCGGTCCGGTCGCAAGAGTTTGCGCGATCCGCATTGCCTCAGGCAGCACCTCATCGCCGTCGACGGCTTTTGAGACGAGTCCGATGCGCTCGGCCTCAGCGCCATCGATGAAATCTGCGGTCATGAGGTAGTACTTGGCTTTGGCCATTCCGCACAGCAGTGGCCAAATCGCGACAGCGTGATCACCAGCCGCAACACCAAGTCGGATGTGGCCGTCAGTGAATTTGGCATTGCGATCAATCACGCTGATGTCCGACATCAGCGCAACGGCGAGCCCTGCCCCGACAGCGACCCCATTAATGGCTGAAACGACTGGAGTGTCACATTCGATGAGTGTGCGAACAATGTCGCCCGCTTCCTTCATCACCGTCATCGTCTGCGGGTAATTTCCGACCTGTTTGGTGATCCAATCGAGATCTCCACCCGCCGAGAAGGCCTTGCCTTCGCCAGTAACAACGACGACACGCACATCTGGGTCTCGGTCAAGGTCAACGAACACTGTGGCGAGTTCGGCGTGCATCACCTCATCGGTTGCATTCAACTTTCCGGGATTGTTCAACGTAACCAGCACAACACCGTTGTCGTGGTCGGTGAACTCAAGACGGGTGTAACGGCTTCTCCACTCAGCGGATGAACTCATGGTTCGATCCTAGGCCGACTGCGGTGGTCTCAGCCGAGGGCTAGGCGTATACGTGAGGCGATGTTGTCGGCATCGAGATCAAACTTCGCAAAGAGGTCATCGGGTGCGCCGTGCGGAATGAACACCGTTGGAAGTCCGAGATTGACAAATGTTGGCTGAGCGTCTGATGTTGACGACAGGCGATCGCTTACCGACCGAGTCAGCATCGAACCGATACCGCCTTCGACAATGCCGTCTTCGATGGTGACAACAAGTTGATGTTGACCGGCATCATCAAGCATCGCAGGGTCAAGCGGCACACAAGAACGGACGTCCCAGACCGTGCAGTTGATTCCGTCAGCTGCAAGCTTCCCAGCCGCAGTTTCTGCTGTTGCAACCATCCGGCCAATCGCACAGATCACAACCGATGCTGGCTCGGTAGGGGCTACGACTTTGCGGGCATGAAGACCTGAACCAACACCATCTGCTGCCCGTGGTGCACCGCCTCGTGGGTAGCGAATGACGAGGGGGCCGTCATCGGCAAGTTCAACAGCATCATTGAGCATCTGTTCAAGTTCATCGGCGTTTGAGGGAGCAAGCACGCGCATCCCCGGCACCTTTGACAGCAGTGCAAGGTCGTACACACCATGGTGACTGGCACCATCAGGACCGGTGATTCCTGCACGGTCGAGACAGAAGATCACTGGCAAGCGATGGAGAGCAACGTCGTAGACAACTTGATCCCAAGCCCGAGACAGGAAGGTTGAGTACACAGCGACTACCGGGCGCAAGCCCGCCATTGCCATACCAGCAGCACCGGTGACGGCATGTTGCTCGGCAATTCCAACATCGAAGACCCGGTCGGGAAAGCGTTCTTGCATCGGCAACAAACCGGTCGGGCCTGCCATCGCAGCGGTGATGCCGACAATTCGGTCATCGCGTGTAGCAATGTCGAGCATCGTTCGAGAAAATGCCTCGGTGTAGCCGGTCGGGCCGCTTGGAGGGGGACCTGACAGCGGATCGAAGATGGGGGTGTCATGCAGGTGTTTCTCGTCATCTGACTCCGCAGGCGCATACCCCCGGCCTTTTTGAGTGAGGACATGTACGACGATCGGACCCTCTTCACTGAGTTGCTCGGCCTGTTTCAGAGCGCTCTCAAGGGCTTCAATATCGTGGCCGTCAATTGGTCCGGTATAGCGAACGCCTAGCGCCTCGAAGAATGACGGTGGTTGCAGGAACTCTCGAACCCCAGCCTTGAACGCGTCAAGTGCTCGTTCAGCTTGATTGCCAATTCCTGGCAACTCATGAAGGAAACGCTCAATTTTCCGCTGACGCCTGACGTACACCGGATTCATCCTGATGTCGGTTAACGCACTTGAGAGCGTTGACGTGATGCGGTCAGTGAAACTTGGATGATTCGATCGCTCATCCTCCTGCTGTGCGTTTGCCCACAGGTTCGACACAGTTGGCGCATAGCTGCGGCCGTTGTCATTAAGAACGATGATGACGCGACGCTTTGAATGCCCGAGGTTGTTGAGCGCTTCAAATGACATTCCGCCGGTCATCGCACCGTCACCAATCACTGCAACGATGTGTCGGTGATCGGTAGTTCCGGCGTCACGCCCAACTGCGAGACCGTAGGCATAGCTCAAGATGGTTGAGGCATGGCTGTTCTCGACAAAGTCGTGGCGACTTTCTTCACGAGACGGATACCCCGAAAGACCATCAGCACGTCGAAGTTCGTTGAATTGAGATTTGCGTCCGGTGAGGAGTTTGTGGACATAGGCCTGATGGCCCGTATCCCACAGGATGGCGTCGGTTGGTGACTCGAAGACGCGGTGCAACGCAATCGACAGTTCGACTGCACCGAGATTCGAGCCGAGATGGCCGCCATTCGTTGCAACCGAATCAACGATGAAATCACGGATTTCTCGGGCGAGCTCTGGCAGCTGCGCCGCAGGAAGACGTTTCAGGTCCTCAGGTCCGTTGAGATCATCCATCAACATGGTGTATGAGACGCTACCTCGCTATCTGTCTCAATGTCGTCGGGTGCTCGTAACTCGTGTTCTTTGAGCTGCGAACCATATGCAAACCGGCATTCTCGTAGCATGTCGAGATGATCGACAGTGATGTGCTCGACCGAGTATTGAATGAGGCCCGATGCCATGGTGCAGGGTTCGCCGAGGTGTATGCCGAAGATCGTCGCAACACCGGGGTGGCTTTTGATGATGGGCGCGTTGATGGCGTGTCGTCAGGGCGTGACCGCGGGGCAGGCGTGCGGGTTATCAACGGCGTGACGACGGGCTATGCCCACACCTCAGATCTCAGCGAACGTGGGTTGTTGGCAGCAGCTCGAGCGGCCGCTGATGCTGCAGGATCTGGAACCGGTGGAGTCGTGACCGTGGGGCTTGACGGTTGCACGCGAGGTGCCGGAACGCCTGTCGAGGTTGACCCGAATTCTGTGTCGAAGGCGCGACGGGTAGAGATGCTCACCGAGGTCGATGAGATTGCCCGCAGTGTGAATGGTGCGGTGACTCAGGTGAGTGCTGGGCTGAGCGACAGCTATCGCTCGGTGCTCATTGCAAACTCTGATGGAGTGTTTGTGACCGATGAGGTCACGAGGGTGTTGTTTCGAGTCAGCGTTGTTGCCGACGGCGATCTTGGAATGCAGACCGGCGCTGAATCACTTGGTTTCACCGGAGGCTGGGAGGTATTTGATCGATACGCGCTCACCGACCTCGCCACAGAAGCTGCTGAGCAGGCTGTTCGCAAGCTCCGTGCCCGCCCGGCACCTTCAGGCCAGTTGCCGGTCGTTATTGCCCAGGGCACAGGAGGAGTTCTCTTTCACGAAGCGTGCGGACACGGCCTCGAAGCCGATCACATTGCAAAAGGTGCAAGCGTCTATGCGGGACGCCTCGGTGAACTTGTTGCTTCTCCGCTGGTGACACTCGTGGATGACGGCACGGTTGATGGTGAGTGGGGCACCCGGTCATTTGATGATGAAGGTCAAGCAACTCGACGCAACGTGCTGATCGAGAACGGAGTGCTGGTCGATTACATGTGGGACCACATCCGAGCACGTGATGAGCAGCGTGCACCATCTGGTAACGGGCGGCGACAGGATTACGCCAGTTTGCCAATGGTGCGAATGACGAACACGTTCGTGTTGGCCGGCGAGGATGACCCCGCCGACATCATTTCATCAACGGAGCATGGCGTGTATGTCGCAAAGCTCGGTGGTGGAAGTGTGAACACAGCATCGGGAGACTTTGTGTTCGGCATGCGAGATGCATACCTCATTGAAAACGGTCAGATCACAGAGCCGCTGCGTGAGGGCAACCTCATCGGCAATGGTCCGCAGGTGTTGAGCGATATTGACATGCTCGGCAACGACTTTGCGATGGGCGGACCGGGCACGTGCGGTAAAGATGGTCAAGGAGTGCCTGTCGGCACCGGACAGCCGACCTTACGAGTCTCGTCAATGACGATTGGTGGGACTGCGGCGTGAGCGCAACTGAGAGCAACGAAGAACTCTTCGCGCTCGCTGACTCGCTCATTGAGACAGCAACAGGTGGTGAGCAGATTGAGGTGTACATCTCGCGGGGCTCCAGCACCGAAGTTCGCGTCCACAGCGGTGAAGTTGAGCATTTTGTTTCAGCGATGTCATCGGGGATCGGTATTCGAATCATCAATGACGGTCGAACGGGGTTTGCACATGCAGGCAATCTTGATGCAGAGATTGCTTCGGAGGTGCTCGCTGAGGCTCGAGAAAATGTGAGCTTCAGTTCGGTTGATGAGTGGGCGGCGCTGGCAGAGCCCGATGGTGTTGACGTCACTGCGCAGGATCTATGGAGCGACGAACTTGAGCGCTATCCAACCGCTGACAAGGTCGAGCTTGCGAAACGACTTGAGCGAATGACGCTCGAGTTGGATTCCCGTATTCGAGTTGATGACACCAATTTCGTTGACGGTGGTGGCGAGGGTCTTGTGGTGACCTCCACAGGTATTCGACGTTATGGACGTTCCAATTCCTGCTATCTCAGCGTGTCAACCCTTGCCGATGACACGGATGGAACTCGTACTGGGTTCGGTTTTGCTGTTGGGGCGCATCCGGGCGAGTTTGACGTGGAGCGAGCAGCACGCGAGGGAGTCGATCGCGCCACACGACTGCTTGGTGCGACCAAGCCCGCATCGCGATCAACCACGGTTGTTCTTGACCCGTTCGTGACCTCTCAATTACTCGGAATTATCGGATCAACGTTGAGCGGCGATGCAGTGGTACGCGGTCGAAGCCTGTTCGCTGATCGCGTGGGCGAATCGATCGCTGCATCAACATTCACTCTCGTAGATGACCCCACCGACCGACGGGCATACACCGCTACCGACCTTGACGGCGAGGGTCTCGCTGCTCGGCGAAATGTGTTGGTCGATGGGGGAGAGTTGAAAGGTTTTGTGCACTCGAGTTACTCAGCACGTCGTGCCGGGGCGGCGACAACTGGAAATGCAATTCGGGGTGGTTATGCGGGGTCACCGTCCGCGGGTTGTCTCGCATTGCAGTTAGTGCCGGGCGATCGCAGTCAGTCAGATCTCATTGCATCGATTGACGACGGCGTGCTCATCGAAGGCGTGAGCGGATTGCATTCTGGGGTCAACACGGTGAGTGGTGACTTCTCGGTTGGCGCAACAGGGATGTCGATTCGTCATGGTGCGCTTGCCGAGCCAGTTCGTGAGTTCACCATCGCCAGCACAATTCAGCGGCTGTTGAACGACATCGTCGAGGTCGGTGGCGACCTTGAGTGGCTTCCGATGAGAGCATCTGGATCGTCGCTCGTCATTCGCGACGTGATGGTGTCAGGAAGTTCATAGCTCGATGGATCTTTGGCACGCATTGGTGCTTGGAATTGTTCAGGGGTTGACAGAATTTCTGCCAATCTCATCGAGCGGCCATCTCGAATTAGTGCCGCGAGCGCTTGGCTGGAGTCAGCCAGAGGGTTCTGCTTCGCAAGCGTTCGACGTTGCGTTGCATTTTGGAACACTTGTTGCGGTGGTCGTTCATTTCAGAGCTGACCTTGTCCGTTATGTGGTCGATGGAATTCGAGCAATGCGGAGCCCGAAGGCCGCATCAGCTGACGGCAAATTGGCGTGGCTGTTCGTTGTGTCAGCGGTTCCAGCGTCGGTTGCCGGGGTGCTGTTCAATTCATTCATAGATGATCGGCTCGGAACACCAATCGTGGTTGGTTGGTCACTCATCATTTTCGGCCTGGTGCTGTTTGCTGCGGACCGAATGGTGGGCGAACGTGATCTGTCATCGGTGCGCCTGCGGGATGCGGGTGTCATCGGTCTTGCGCAGGTTCTTGCGTTGAATCCGGGCACATCGCGCTCTGGTATCACGATTTCAGCGGCCCGAGCAGTGGGATTGCAGCGAGAGGCAGCAGTGCGATTCTCGTTTGTGATGGGCATTCCCGTGATCAGCGGAGCCTTCGTATTTGAGATGGCATCGCTCGTAAAAGATGGAGTGCCAGATGGTCTGGTAGAGGCGATGGTGATCGGTGCAGCGGTGTCGGCACTGACCGGGTGGATCGCAGTTACCGGATTGTTGAAGTTGGTGAGAACGCGCTCATTCACTCCGTTCGTGGTGTACCGAATTGTTCTCGGCGTGGTGGTGCTGTTGGTGGGATGGTGAGACGGGTCCATCGATCGATGAACCCGTGAACCGCACTACGACTTGATTGATCGTCTCGCAAGGGTGAGGCCGAGAAGACCAATTGAGACCACGAGAAGCACCACCGGAAGACGGTCATCGTTGCCAGTGGTTGGGAGCTGAGCCTCAACTGGCGCTCGTTTCGTGACAGTGCAATCTCCGCAAACCCCATTGACAATTCTTACGGCGATTGATTCTGGGTCGACTCCGGCCGGCGGGGTGACCCCAAGTTCGTAATCACCAGGCGTCACATTGGTGAATTCAAAATTCCCGTCACCATCAGTCAGGACCGGGTCTATATCTGTATCGACGAGCTCCACAGTGGCACCTTCCACGCCACCCTCGTCATCGTCACGCTGATTGTCGTTGTTGGTGTCCGTCCAGACCTCTCCGGTGATGACTCCACCCGGGTCTTGGGTGGTCGTTGTTGTGGCAGCGATGGTGGTGGTTGTGGCAGCGATGGTGGTGGTTGTGGCAGCGATGGTGGTGGTTGTGGCAGCGATGGTGGTGGTTGTGGTCGTCTCGGTTGAGGTCTCCTTTGCATCGATGAAGGCAACAAGACCATCGGTGTAGGTGCTGTGAATTGGCACGGTGACAGTGCGCGATGCCGATGGGTCGAGGTCGAAACTGGTGCCGTTCCAGCCATTTACCCCACCAATGATCATGTTGACCCGATCGCCAATGTGGCGAACTGTGTTGGGAATAGACATCGTCGTTGTTGACCAGAGATACTCGTTGTGTTGTGTTCCTCCGTAGGCGATGATGTTGTATCCCTGCTTGCTCATGACTGACCCTGAGCCTGGGTCAAGGTCTGCATCGGTCGCCATAAGTGTTGCCAGCACGATGATGTTGTTGTCATCGTCAACGGTGACACTTGTTGCGTTATCGGGCCCTTGTCCGGATGAGGCAATGGTGAAATGCGATTGGTAGAGACCCGCATTGTTGTATTTGACGACGTAGGCGTCGCCGTTTGAGTCAGGGGTTGTTCCGCTGACGAAACAGGCGGCTCCGGGGCAGGGGGTGTTGTCGAAGTTTGTATTGGTCGTGAAGGACCCCACTGCAATCACGCTTCCGTCGGCAGTCATGGTGATGCGTGCTCCGAACATCCCCGGTGACCCAACCGTCTGCTCACCGAGGAGGTCGACGTGCCACGAATAGTCTCCATTTGAGTCGAGTGAGACGATGAAGGGTGTGCGGTTTGGAGCGGTGGCACTCACTGTTTGGGTAGCAGTGCCATCAGGGTCCAGGTCGATCGTGCCATTTCCGTTGCCTGCGGCGACGATGGCGTTGTCGCTCACGGCGAGTGAGTAAATCTCTGACAGGGTGTCTGATTCGAAGACCTTGGCGAAGTTGAAGGCACCATCGAAATTGAACGATGCGATGAACGCATTAAATGAGGGGCTTCCTGTTTTCGCTGCAACGTTGTCAGTGGTGTTTGGATCTGGGTTGAGATCGCTTCCTGTCGAGTTGACAGTTGAACCAACGATCAATTTGGATGACGTTGGCTCAAGTAGCGGCATGGTGGTTGGCATTGGAGGGGTTGACAGCAGTGATTCGGCGACCCATGAATGTGTCCACACGGGAGTCATGTCAACTTCGTAGGCAGCAATGAAGTGGCGCGAGGTGTTCGCTTCGGCGGTGTGTGTATCAGTGCCTGGGCCTGGGTCAAGATCGATTGATCCGTTGTTGAATTGACCAACGATGACCACCATCTCAATGTCGCTGACGATGGCAACGTCGGTCACTCTGCTCTGAGCGCTGGTTCCAAGGTCGAAACCCTGTACGAGGGCTCCATCTGCGTTGTACCACGCAACGAAACCAGTTCGTTGGGTCGCTCCAGTTGCAATGAGCGACGTTCCTGATGAGGGGTCAAGGTCGGTCTCACCGGAGACATTGCCAACGGCGACAAATCCTCCATCGGAAGTGAGTTCTGACGCGCTTACTGAGTTGTAGTCACCGGCTGACGCGCCGATGCTGAGTGCTTTTCCGGTTGTTGATGACCACGCAAATGTGGTCGTCGGTGAACTCGTAAGTGCGATAAGGGAGGCGAGAGCGATGGCGCTCAGTGAGAGCATTGCTAGGCGTTGTGATGACCGCTGAAATCTTTCTGAAAGCACGCAGAGACCATACCGCCGCAACGCTTCTCGGGCACGATGGTTGAGGAACTAGCAAGTTGGGTGTGCCAGGCGGTGGCGATCAGCGATCAACAGTGCAAATAACAACAGCGCAGA
>Ga0255765_1005366_pt1 | contig 12176 bp, 14 predicted proteins | sample 041ome_8_FD_179965 | JGI IMG/M metagenome (GOLD analysis project Ga0255765, IMG submission 179965) | Coastal salt marsh microbial communities from the Groves Creek Marsh, Skidaway Island, Georgia - 041407BS metaG (version 2) | ecosystem: Environmental > Aquatic > Marine > Intertidal zone > Salt...
CTAGGGTAAATTCATGGCAAAAAGAGATTTTTATGATGTCCTGGGCGTTAACAAAAGTGCTAGTCCTGAGGAGATAAAATCTGCTTACAGAAAATTAGCTGTTAAATATCATCCAGATAAAAATCCTGGTGATAAAGCTGCAGAGGATAAATTTAAAGAAGCTAGTGAAGCATATGGTATTCTTTCTGATAAAACCAAAAAAGATAATTATGATAATTTTGGACATGCTGCCTTCGAAAACGGTGGTGGTGGTCAAGGTGGTTTTGGGGGATTTGGAGGTTTTAATGGAACAGATTTCTCAGATATATTTGAGGACTTCTTTGGTGATTTTGGTGGAGGGGGTAGAAGAAGTAACAAAAGAAGTTCTAGCAATAGAGGCTCAGATTTAAGATATGATTTATCAATAAGTTTAGAAGAAGCTTATTTAGGAAAAAAACAAAATATTCAATTTTCCTCATCAGAAAAATGCACAACATGTAAAGGAAGTGGTTCAAAAGTAGGTCACTCAGCTGATAGATGTACTTATTGTGGTGGCAATGGCAGAGTTAGAACCAATCAAGGATTTTTTACTGTTCAACAAACTTGCCCTCAATGTGCCGGAAGTGGTGAGGAAATAACTCATCCTTGTAGCGATTGTAATGGCCAAGGAATTAAACAAACCTCAAAAAAAATAGCTGTATCAATCCCTAAAGGAGTTGATGATGGAACAAGAATCAGATTAGCTGCCAAAGGTGAAGCTGGCACAAGAGGCGGTGCGACAGGAGATTTGTATTTGTTCATTAATGTTAAAACTCACGAACTTTTTAAAAGATCTGATGAAAATCTATTTTTCGAATTCCCAATATCATTTGCAGATGCTGCACTGGGAACTACTATTGAAATTCCCACAATTGATGGTGGTAAAGCAAAAATTAAAATTCCTGAAGGTTCCCAAAATGGAAAACAATTTCGATTAAAAGGAAAAGGAATGCCTTATATGAGAGGAAGCGGAAATGGAGATTTATATGTTCAAATTAATACCGAAGTGCCAATCTCATTAAATAAAGAACAAAGAGATTTGTTAGAAAAATTTAGAGAAATTGAAAATGAAAAATCTAACCCTAGTATTAAAAAGTTCTTTGAAAAAGCCACAAGTTTTTGGAGAAAATAGTATTAATTATTATTTTTCTATAATACATGTAAGAAATGATAGTTTGGATAGCCTCATACCCTAAAAGTGGGAATACCTGGGTAAGATCTTTCTTGGCATCATACTACTTTGGTGATGAGGGAATTTTTGATGTTAAACATTTAGAAAAAATTCAAGATTATCCTAATAAACAATTTTTTAAAAAAGAAGTAAAAAAAGGTGAAATTCACAATCATTGGGATGAGTCTCAAAAAGATTTATGTAATCAAAAGCAAATCCGATTTCTAAAAACACACAATTCACTAATCAAAGCATTTGGAAATGACTTTACTCATCCCAAGTACACTTTAGGAGTAATCTATATTATTCGTGATCCAAGAAATGTAATTACATCTCTTAAAAACCATAATGATTTTAAAACTTATGAAGAGGCTCTACAAATGATGTTAAATGAAAATGCTGTATTGTCAGATTACAGTCATTTAAATAATCATGCCAAAACAAATATTATTAATTCCTGGAAAATTAATTACCAATCATGGCTTAGTAACAATTTTTTTAGAAGATTAACAATTAGGTATGAGGACTTAATCGCCAATCCCTATCAGACATTCAGAGATGTGGTGATATTTATAAATGCTATTTGTAGATTTAATGATAACTTCAAACTAAATAAATTTAATAATGCTGTAAAATCTACGAGTTTTGATGCTCTTCAGAATTTAGAAGAGATGGGAAAATTCTCTGAAAATGTTTACTCGGTAAATGAAAAAAAAAAGATAAAATTTTTTAATCAAGGTCCTAATAATGATTGGAAAAAAATCCTTACCAAAGATTTGATAATAAAAATGAATGAAATTTATAAAGAAGATTTAATAAAATTTAACTATGAATTATAAAATTTATCTAAAAAGCTACCTTAATATACTTTATTTTAATCCATAATAGATATTTCATATAACTATTTATAAAAAAAACGAAAAGCTTTTGGAAATGATAGCTTATAATGATAAAGTTAGATAAAATTAAACTCTATAATTAAAAGGATTAAAATGGCTACTTACGAATGTTCAAAATGTGGAATGTCAGTTAATGCAACTTGCGGAAAATGTAATGATCCACTAGTTAATGATAGTTTAAAATTAGAAGATGGATCTGAGGTGCAAATTTCCAAATGTCCAAATGATCACGGTAAAATAAAGTCTCCTCTTTGCTGTGGACAAGATATGGTTTGTTCAAATTAATTTGTCTAAACCTAATAATGAGTAAAATAAATTTAGCAATTTCAGGATGTATGGGAAGAATGGGTCAACAGCTCATTAAATCATTAAAATCAGATAAAGACTTTAAACTTGTTTCACTAACAGAAAACAGATTAATCAACAAAAAGTTTAATGGTATCAAGCCTGAATTAAACTCGGAGAATGCTTTTAAAAATGCTAATGTTATCATTGATTTTACTATACCCAAATGCACGTTTGAGATTCTTGAAATTGCCTGTCGGTTAAAGAAAAGAGTTGTAATTGGCACAACAGGTTTCAATAAAAAAGAAGAATATGAAATAAAACAGTTCTCTAAAAAAATACCCATATTAAAAGCTGGAAATATGAGCTTAGGCATTAATCTCTTAATGTATTTAACAGAAATAGCTTCGGCATCGTTAGGAGACAAATATAAAAGTAAAGTTTTTGAAATTCATCATAAACATAAAAAAGACTTCCCATCTGGTACAGCTTTAATGTTGGGAAAAGGAATTGCAGTAGGTCAAAAAAAAGACTTCTATGATCTTATAGGTAAAAAATTTTTAAACAAAAAAAATTTTCCATATGGAAATAAAATTAATTTCAATTCCATAAGGAAAGGAGAAATTATTGGTGAACATGAAGTTAAATTTTCAAGTGGTAAAGAAGTTATAACTTTAAATCATGAAGCATTTGATAGATCTTTATATTCAGAGGGAGCATTAGCTGCTGCAAAATGGATTAACAAAAAAAAACCTGGATTATATTCAATGCGTGATTTAATGAATTTCAAGTAATGAATGAAGCTCAAAGATCAAAAATTATATTAAAATTATTAAACAAAATTTATCCAACTACAAATATACCTTTAAATCATAAAAATATATTTACCCTGCTGATTTCAGTATTACTTTCAGCACAATGTACAGATATAAATGTTAATAATGTTACGAAAAATATATATCCAAAATATTATAAACCAGAACACTTTGTAAAATTAGGAAGAAAAAAAATTGAAAAACTAATAAGAAAAATTGGGCTTTTTAGAATTAAAGCAAAATGTATTTATAGTTTATCAAAAACTTTAATTAAAAAATATAATGGTAAAGTTCCAAAAACATTTGATGAACTAGAAGAACTACCAGGGGTGGGCCATAAAACAGCAAGTGTTGTAATGTCCCAAGGATTTGGTTATCCTGCATTTCCAGTGGATACTCATATACATCGGTTAGCTCAGAGATGGGGTCTTACAAATGGAAAAAATGTTATTCAAACTGAAAAAGATTTAAAAAGAATTTTTCCAATAAAATTTTGGAACAAACTTCACTTACAGATTATTTATTATGGAAGAGAATATTGTAAGGCAAGAGATTGCTATGGAATTAATTGTAAAATATGTAAGACTTGTTATCCTAAAAGAAATAAACCTGTGATAACTAAAAAAGCATAAATGAAAATATTAGGTATAGGTAATGCAATTGTTGATGTCTTGAGTAAGGTTAGTGATGAATTTTTAGTTAAAAACTTATTAACTAAAAGTACTATGAAATTAGTTGAAGAGACTGAATTCAAAAATTTATTATCCTCTATTAAAATAGAACAAACTATATCTGGTGGGTCTGTGGCAAATTCTATAGTTGGATTATCACAACTTGGGAATGATGTGGGATTTATTGGCAAAATAAATAATGACCCCTTAGGAATTAATTATGAAAAAGGATTGCTAAAAGAAAATGTGAGTTTTTTTTATAAGAAACAAAACGAAACTTTACCCACAGGGACTTGTATAATTTTAATCACACCTGACTCTGAAAGAACAATGTGTACCTATTTGGGAATTGCAGGGAAAATTAATGAAAGTGATATTGATTATAAATCCATTCAAAAATCTGAAATAACTTTTCTTGAAGGATATCTTTGGGATGATGGCGACCCTCAAAGAGCACTTGAAAAAGCGATTGAGTCATCCAACAAAGTAGCGATGACTCTTTCTGATTTATTTTGCGTGGAAAGACACAAAAAAAAATTTTTGGATTTAGTTGAAAGAAAACTTGATATTATTTTTGCAAATGAACAGGAAATCCTCTCGCTTATAAATTCAGAAAAGATTGAAGATGCAATTAACTTTGCAAAAAATACAAAAAAAAATGTAATCATTACTCGAGGTAGCAAGGGTGCTATTTCAATTCATAATAATGAAGTCTCTGAATGTAAGGCTAATACTGATATCAATATTGTAGACCTAACCGGAGCGGGGGATTTGTTTGCTGCAGGCTATTTACATGCTTACATTAATAACTTATCTCTTATCCAATGCCTTGAAAAAGGAACGGAAATGTCCTCAAAAGTTATTAGCAAAATTGGTGCTAGAATTTAATTTTTTTATTTTAATCAAAAGTTTAATTTTAATTGATATCCTTCTTTGCTAGTTAATATAAAATTTTTATCACCAAAATTTTTTAACATTTTTTTTCTCAATCTATAAATATGTGTTTCTACTGTATGAGTCTCCAATTTTGAATGATGCCCCCAAACATTGGTCTGTAACTCCCTTATTTTTACAGGGTACTTATTAATTGATAAATATAAAACAAAATTAACTTCTTTTTCGGTTAATTTTAAGTTTAAATTTTTATAATAAATTTTTCTAGAATTTATATTAATTTTATATTTTCCAATATTTTTATTGGATTGTTGAATAAATTTATTTTTTAAAAATTCAATATTAAATATTTCAATTAGCTTATCAAAAGTAATCGGCAAATCTTTTAAACTTATTTGATGTTTGTTTTTTAAATTGTTATTTTTAGTTACTATTAAATATTTTGAATCATATTTGAGATCTACATCTTTGACTTCTTTTTTTGAAATTTTTAATATATTAAAATTTGTAAATTCACTAATTTCAGACAATATTTCATGCAAAATTTCAAATTCATAAATAAGTAAATTTTGATTTTTCATATATACATAAGCATATGATAATTTATCTTAAAAATAAACATACACTACAAATGGATGATTTCATGTTTAAATGCAGTATAGGGAAAAATGGTTTAACTAAAAAAAAAATTGAGGGCGATAAAAAAACTCCTAAAGGAAAATTTAAAATTGGCGATTTATTTTTTAGAAAAGATAGAATTAAAAAACCAAATACTAAACTAAAATGTGTTGAAATTAAAAAAAATATGGGCTGGTGTGATGATGTTAATAATAAACAAAATTATAATAAGTTAATTCAAATAAATAAAAATTTACATCATGAAAAACTTTATAGAAGAGATCATAAGTATGATTTATTTATACCTATTAAATATAATTATCCAAATTCAATTGTTGGTAAAGGTAGTTGTATTTTTATACATTTAACCACTAATTATGAGCAAACTGCTGGGTGTATTGCTTTAAAAAAAAAAGACTTTTTAATTATGCTAAAAATGATTAATAAAAAAAGTATTATTCAGTTAAACTAATTTCTAGTACCAAAGATTTGAGATCCCACTCTTACAAATGTTGCACCACATTCTATAGCCTCCAAATAATCTGCAGACATACCCATGCTTAATTCAGCCAATCCCAAAACTTTGTTCAACTTTCTTATTTCTAAAAAAAAGGGTTTAACTGGTTTGTTTTGTGGAGGAATGCACATTAATCCAATTATATTGAGATTAAATTTTTTTACACAAATTTCATAAAACTGCTTTAAATCATTAGTAGCTATTCCATTTTTTTGCTCCTCTTTTTCTAAATTTACTTGAATAAATATTTTTAGGTATTTATTGTTTTTTTTTTGTTCTTGTGAAATTTTTTCAGCTAACTTTAAATTATCCAGAGAATGTATGTAATCAAATAATGGAATAACATGTTTAACTTTATTAGTCTGTAACTTGCCAATCATATGAAGTTTTAAATCTTTATTTAAATTTTTAATATTTGACCATTTATTAATGGCTTCTTGTACTTTATTTTCACCAAAATGTTTATGTCCATATTCTATTAGTGGTAAAATATTATCTAATGCAAATGTTTTAGATACCGCTATAATATTTGGATGGATTACATTATCCATAAACTTAACTTTAAGCTTAACATTGTTGGTAATCTCTAATAAATTTTTAATATTTTTATGCATATATTTCTTCAAAAATACTTTTTTATAAATAAATTTGATACTAAAATTTTAGATCATCAAGAATCTGGAACTACTATTATATATAGAAATTATCAAACTAATAAAGTTGATTTAAAATGTATAATAAAATTAAGAAATTACTGCAAAATAAATAAATTTAAATTTTTAATTTCTAATAATTTTAAATTAGCATTAATGCTCAATTTAGATGGTGCTTATATTCCTGCTTTTAATAAGTCAATGAAACATTTAAACTTTTCAACTAAAGAAAATTTCATAATTATTGGCTCGGCTCATAATATTAAACAACTAAGAATAAAAGAAAAACAAAGAATATCTTCAGTTGTAATTTCTTCCTTATTTAAAAAAAATAAAAATTATCTTGGATTATATAAATTTAACATTTTAAAAAAATTAACTAAAAAAAAAGTTATTTGCTTAGGCGGAATTAATAAATTTAATATTAATAAACTTAAATTTTTAAACTGTGATGGTTTTGCAGGTATATCTTATTTCAAAAAAAAAGGCCCCTGTATAAGGGGCCTTTTTCATAAATATTTTTCTAAATAAAATTAGAATGCAAATGCAATATTTAAAGAAGACACTTCAGCATTACCAGTACCACCAGTAATATTGTCTACTTGGTTTAATGCACCAGCAATTGTAATTGATCCAACTGTGTATGAAGCACTAACACCAGTGTTTTTTTCTTCATTAGATTGACCACTTACTGTAACATTGTGAGCACCAGCTGAAACTGAGAAATTCTCATTTACTGCCAATGAAATACCATAAGATTTAGTATCATGATCACCAACCATTATTGAATCATAATCAACATTTGTTACTTGGTAAGCTGCAGTAACTGCACCCATAGTATATTTAGCACCATAAGTTCTAGCATCAGCTACTTTCTCATCATCATAATTACCAGCAACAAGTGTTAGACCTTCAATTGGTGTAGTGTATGTTAGACCAATTGATGTTTCAGATCCATCAGCACTAGCTGTGCTATTTATTGCATTGTAACCTACTGAAACAGCTAAATCACCGATTGTGTTTTTGTATCCCCACATAGCAGTTTGATTTCTACCTGAAATAGTAGCTAAACCATTGTCAATGCTGTCAGTATTTTCATATACAGGAGTATATGCAGTTGGAATGATATCTTTTACATCATCAATTCCTCCTGGGCTTGTTGAAGCACCTGAGAAACCTAAAGTTCCCATACCATCACCTAAACCTAATGATAAACTATAGTCATCAAAAGTATTAAAACCATGATCTAATTCAAATGAAACTCCAATAGTCATACCATTATCTAGTTCTCCACCACCAGAAAACACTATGCTGTTACCCATTGTCCATGGTTGACCTGAAGCTGTATTTAATCCGCTGTAGTTTAAACTTGCTGAACCACTTACACTCATTTCACCAGCATAAGCTGAGGAAGCTACAAGTGTAGTAGCAAGAGCAGTCAAACCAACTTTTTTTAGTTTGTTCATAAAAACTCCTTTTCTGTTATTTTATTTATAATTATAAACAAAGCTAATTTACTGAAAATAATTTAAATTTTAAAAAAAATATGATTTAATAAGATTTATTTTTAAATGTGTAACATTTTTATCACACTATTCAAATTACACAAAATTTTTGCTAGAATTTTATTAATACTATTTTAGTTTAATTGTGGTAGTTAAATGATACTTTTAGCTTAATTTTACTCTTTTTATTATGAAAATTATCAAATTAACCTCGATAATAATAACCCTTCTATTTCTAGCAAGTTGTGGTGATGCATTCAAGTATAGAAAAGTAGATGCTAATGAATATCCACCAGATCCAAAACAAAGAATTAAAAAAAATATGGAGGAAGGTAGAGGTTTTAGAATGATGGATATAAACAACAATAAAGGCACAAATTATGATTTTGCAAGCTCAAATCCATTATGGAGAGCTACCTTAGACACTTTAGATTTTATGCCACTAGTTTCTGCAAATTATAGTGGCGGTATAGTAATAACCGACTGGTATTCTGAGAACAATGCTCCAAACCAAGCTATTAAAATATCCATAAGATTTTTAACAAATGAAATTAGATCAGATGCTTTAGATATAAATATTTTTGTTAAAGAATGTAATAACAACTTAACCAATTGCCAAGTAAATCAAAGTGATGGTAATTTAAAAATGGAACTTGCTACGAGCATATTAAAAAAAGCCGCTTTATATGAAAAAAATTTAGCTGAAGAATATAAAAAAAATAATCCTTACACAGTTGCAACTCCAGACAACAAAAAAAGTAAAACAACAAATTAAAATTAATTTAAAGTAGCTTGAAAGTGGAAAGATATAATTTTAAATTAGTTGAAGATAAGTGGCAAAAGTTTTGGGAAATAAATCAAACTTTTAAATCTAAATTAGATAAAAATAAAAAAAAGTTTTATTGTTTGGAAATGTTTCCTTACCCATCAGGCAAAATACATATGGGTCATGTTAGAAACTACACTATTGGTGATATTTTGGCACGTTTTAAAAGTCTTCAAGGCTACAATGTTCTACACCCGATGGGCTGGGATTCGTTTGGTATGCCAGCGGAAAATGCAGCTCGACAAAATAAATTGGATCCTAAAACATGGACAGAAAAAAATATTCAAAATATGAAAGACCAGTTAAAAAAATTAGGTCTTTCAATTGATTGGGATAGAGAAATCTCTACCTGTTCTGAGGAGTATTATAAACATCAACAAGAATTTTTTTTAGAACTATTTGATAAAGGTCTGGTTTATAGAAAAGAAAACTATGTTAATTGGGACCCAGTAGATCAAACTGTGCTTGCTAATGAACAGGTTATTGATGGTAGAGGTTGGAGATCAGGTGCTTTAGTTGAAAGAAAGAAATTAAACCAATGGTTTTTTAATATTACTAAATTTTCAAATGAACTTTTAGACGGACTAGATGGGCTAAATGAATGGCCTAACAAAGTTAAAATAATGCAAAAAAATTGGATTGGTAAATCTTATGGGTGTGAAGTAATATTTAAAATTGAAAACTCAAAAGATATAAAAGAAATAAAATGCTATACAACTAGGCCGGACACGTTATTTGGATTGTCTTTTTTAGCACTTTCCATAGATCACCCTATTTCAAAATATTATGAACAAAAAAAAGATTTTTTAAAATTTAAAGATGATTGTTCAAAAAATGGAACTACGGAAGAGTCTCTTGCGAATGCTGATAAAATTGGCTTTAAAACAGAATTATTAGCCATCAACCCTCTAAACAAAGATATAAAAGTGCCTGTATATTTTGCTAACTTTGTTTTAATGGATTATGGATTAGGGGCAATTTTTGGATGTCCTGCTCATGATCAAAGAGATCTAGATTTTGCTAAAAAATATAATCTAAAAGTTACAACTGTGGTAACTCCAGATAAAAATGATCATAACTTTTCCGTAAATGATAAAGCTTACACTGATGGAGGATTTATTTTTAATTCATCTTTTTTAAATGGTTTAAAGTGCCCAGAAGAGTCTATCCCAAAAACAATTGAGTATTTGGAGATAAAAAAATTAGGAGAAAAAAAAATTAACTTTAGACTAAAAGATTGGGGTATATCGCGTCAAAGATATTGGGGATGCCCCATTCCGATCATCTATGATGAAAATAATAATCCTCAAAAAGTTCCAAGAGAAATGCTACCAGTAAAACTTCCAAATATAAAAGAATTAAAAGAGTCAGGAAATCCACTTGACGAAATAAAAGAGTGGAAAGAATTAATAATAAATGAAAAAAAATACTTAAGGGAAACAGATACTTTAGATACTTTTGTAGACTCTTCTTGGTATTTTTTGAGATTCTGCTCACCCAATAAAGAAAGTTATGGATTTGACTTAGAAGAGGTAAAGTATTGGATGCCAGTTGATCAATATATTGGGGGTGTTGAACATGCAATATTACATTTATTATATTCAAGATTTTTTATGAGAGCCCTATCTTTCGATAATAAGGATTTCGATATCCAAGAACCATTTAAGGGACTTTTTACTCAAGGCATGGTTTGTCATGAAACATATAGGGACCCAAACAATAATTGGGTAAGTCCTGACGAAATAATAGATATAAATGGAAAAAAATTCTTAAAAAATCAACCTTCACAAAAAATAACTGTTGGGCCCTCAGAGTCTATGTCAAAATCAAAAAAAAATACTATTGATCCAGAAAAAATTATAAATAATTATGGAGCTGATGCTGTAAGACTTTTTATAATTTCAGATAGCCCCCCTGAAAAAGATGTGCAATGGTCTGAGGAAGGAATGTCAGCATCTTTTAAATTTATTCAAAAACTATGGAAACTACATTTGGATATATTAAGCCAAATAAAATCAAATAATGAAAAAGATTATTCAAGTAATTTAGAAAAAATAACTAATATTTTTATTGAAAACGTGACTAATAATTTATTAAACTTTAGCTATAACAAAATAGTAGCTAATTTTCATGAATTATACTCATCTTTAACAAAAGAATTAAAAAATAATTATTCTAGATCATCTTTAATTCAAAACTATTCAAAGATCTTAATTGTAATGAACCCTATAATTCCTCATTTTTCTAATGAATGTCTTGAAATGCTGGAAATTAAAAATATCTTTAATTGGCCACACAGCAAAAAAGAGCTTTTGCTTGAAAAATATGTTAATTTTGTAGTTCAGATTAATGGGAAAAAAAGAGGTATTATAAAATCAAAACGAGATACATCAGAGGCTGAATTATTAGATCTGATTAATAAAGACACATTAATAAATAAAAACTTTAATAATCATCAAATTAAAAAAAAAATTTTTATTCCCAATAGGCTGATTAATATCATAACATAAGAAATGTTTATAAAATTTATATTTTATATTTTAATTTTTAACTTTTTACAAAGTTGTGGCTTCGAACCAATGTATTCAACTAATAAAGGTATAAAAATTAATATAGAAAGTATCAACCTTACTGGAGATTGGAACTTAAATAATTATATCAAAAGAACTTTGCAAAGGTATTCAGGTAGTGATGCATCAAAAAAATATGATATTACCGTTGCAACAACCTATACGGCAAACGCTATTTCTAAAGATTCGACAGGTAAAGTAACTAAATATCAATTTGTCGTTGAGGCTGATTTTCTTGTGACTTCAAACAATTTTAATAAAAATTACTTATTTAAAGAAACATTTGTAATGGAAAATTTTACTGATGAACTTACAAAAGAAAATTATGAGAGATCAAATAAAAGTAATATAGCAAATATTATCGTTAATAAATTAATAATGCAGTTATCGCGTCTAGAATGATTGTAAAAGAGCTTGAATTTAATAAAATTGATATAAATAGATATAGTTTATATTTATTGCATGGAAAAAATGAAGGTTCAAAAAAAGAAATAATTTCTAAAATTATTTCAAAAAATAAAAAAATAGAAATTCAAAAATTAGAAGAAAAACAAATATTAGAAAATCAAGAATTATTTTTAGAAGAACTTTTATCTAGCTCACTTTTTAGTAGTGAAAAACTTATCATAATTAATCGAGCAACTGACAAAATATTAAAAAATATAGAAAGCATTTATGAAAAAAAAATAAATGGATTAATCATAATAATTAATTCGGATGTATTAGAAAAAAAA
>Ga0255765_1005369_pt1 | contig 12171 bp, 11 predicted proteins | sample 041ome_8_FD_179965 | JGI IMG/M metagenome (GOLD analysis project Ga0255765, IMG submission 179965) | Coastal salt marsh microbial communities from the Groves Creek Marsh, Skidaway Island, Georgia - 041407BS metaG (version 2) | ecosystem: Environmental > Aquatic > Marine > Intertidal zone > Salt...
GGCCCCTCCGCCGCCAAGCAGTCCGGGGCCTGACACCTCACCGTAACCAGTATTGCTCTGGCAAAAGTTTTGGTTCAACTAGGGAAATATTCCTAAATGCTGGATACATGACAGGCCAATCCTAACACGTGGCCGAAGCGGCTGACGCTTGCTTTTGGGGGCCTGCTATTGGCGCTGATGCTGCTCGCCCTGACGGGTTGGCTGATCCAGAATTCAACCTTGGTGCAGCTTCGTAACAGCTTCGCACCCATCAAGTTCAATACAGTCATCGCCTTCCTTTTCCTGGCCGGGGCGCTGATTGGTTTGGAACGAGGCAACCGGCGTTTGGCGTGGCTGGCGCTGCCCGCAGTCTTGATCGGAATCCTGACGGCATATCAGGATTTCTTTCACACCAGCCTCGGGATCGATGAGCTGCTGGTGAGCGACTTCGTTGACCTGGCCGACAGCCACCCCGGACGCATGTCGACGGCGATGTCGATCTGCCTGATAATCATGGGGTTCGTTATCGCGTCCTTCGCGCTCCCACCAATCACGCAACGGCGGACGTTGTCGCTGGCGCTGGCTGGCTCGATCTCGATCTCCCTGGGCGTCGCCGTGCTGTTGGGCCATGGCCTCGACCTGCGTATCATCATCGACAGCACGCTGGGGCTGAGTGTCTCGCCGTTCGCCGCCATCGGGGGAGGCATCCTCGGCCTGACCATGCTCTCACTCGCCTGGCAGGAAAACATGGACGCCGGCCACGGCACGCCGAACTGGTTGCCACTGCCCGTGATCGTGGGTTCCTCGACGCTGACCATCATTCTCTGGATCGGCCTGGACGAGCAGGAAGCTGAACGTCAGATGGTCACCACCAGTCAGGAGGTCAACGCCCTGGCCGGCGGCGTCGGCGCGGTCATGGCCGAGCAGGTGCGACAGGTCGACAACCTCGCCCGCAACTGGTCGCAGGACAGCGTCAATGCCATCCTGCGTGAAGCCTCCGCCAGTGAGATTCTCGCCCAGACCCATGCGCCGGTGGCGGTGACATTCGTCAGGCCCGATGGTGTGGTGACCGAGGCCTATCCCACGAACAGTAACGCCCACCTGTATCGAGGAATCGCTCGACCTGTTCTCCATGCAGGCCGCGGCCAAGCGGCTCGACCTCGCGTATCATCTCGAGGACGACGTGCCGGCCTGGATCACCGGCGACGTCACCCGCCTGCGGCAGATCCTGGTCAACCTCGTCAACAATGCCGTCAAGTTCACCCCGTCCGGCGCCATCAGCATCCTCGTGCGCCGGATCGACGGTTCCAGCCGCGCCGCCGAGGGGCCCATCGAACTTGAAATCACCGTCAGCGACACCGGCATCGGCATCCCGCCCGAGCGCGTGGACCGTCTCTTCAAACCGTTCAGCCAGGTCGACACTTCCACGACCCGCAAATACGGCGGCACCGGCCTCGGCCTCGCCATCTGCCACCGCCTGTCGACCCTGATGGGCGGCACCGTCCGCGTCGAAAGCGAGCTCGGCCAGGGCTCCCGTTTCATCTTCTCCATCCGCAGCACGGTGGCTCACCCGCTCCACGAGGAGCCGCTGCCGCCCGTGCCGAAGCCGCTGCGCTCGGCCCCGGTGCTCCTGATCGAGGACACCGAGCTCAACCTCCTGCGCCTGCAGGCCTTCTTCCGCCAATGGGGCATCGCCACCCTCGCGGCGCAGGACCTCGCCACCGCCCAGACCCACCTCGCCGGCAACGAATCGGTCGGCATGGTGGTGGTCGACCACGACATGTTGCAGGAGAAGCAGGGCGTTGCCCTGCAGACCACCCTGGCCAAGCGCGCCGTGCCCACGATTCTCTTCCTCGCCCCGGGCAATTCCAACGTCGGCACCAATCCCGGCCTGCCCGCCATCACCCTCAACAAGCCGCTCAAGATCAGCAGCCTCGTGCGGTGCGTGCACAGCCTGTTTTCCTCCCCGGAGCACCGGGGCTCGACTCCGCCGATCAACCTCGACCGCCTCGCGCTGGCCGCGGAGCTCCCGCTCAGCATCCTGCTGGTCGAGGACAACATGGTGAACCAGAAGGTCGCCCTGCGCTTCCTCGACCGCCTCGGCTACCGCGCCGACGCGGTGGGCAACGGCATCGAGGCGGTCGACGCCGTCAAGACCCGCGACTTCGATCTCGTGCTGATGGACCTGCAGATGCCGGAGATGGACGGCTTCGAAGCCTCGCGCGAAATCCGCCGCTGCATCCCCGAGGCCCGTCAGCCCAAGATCATTGCCCTCACCGCCAACGCCCTCCAAGGCGACCGCGAACACTGCCTGGAGGCCGGCATGGACGACTACATCACCAAACCGGTGAAGCTCCACGAACTCACCGCCGTCATCCGCCGCCAGTTTGAGACCTCGACCAAGGAAACCGTGACGAGCAAGTAGGGGTCACGCGATTCCCGCCTACATCGGCAGGTTGTGCATTTCGGTCGGGTCGGCCGTTAGGTCGAAACTGAGCCAGGGTGAGCCGTCCGCGTTGAACACTTCCATCCGCCGAGGCGTGCGGCGGCCGCTCCAGACGCGGTCGCATTGGTCCGGCAGCTGCACCACGCTGGGCATGGAAATCGGCGCATAGCCCCGGTGGCAGGTCCAGGCTACACCGTCCGCCCAGGCGCGGGTCATCTCCGGCAGGTCGAGCAACGACACCGGGGCGTCGTCCACCCCACCCGGACCGGCCCCGCGCACGACGAGCGGCACACGCACGCTTTCCTCATGCGGCCAGCCCTTGCGGAAGAGACCGTGCGCCCCGTGCATGTCACCATGCACCGAGGTCACGACCACCACCGTTTCCTGGGGCAATTCATCCACCAGTCGGCCGATCGCCCGGTCCGTGGCCTCGATGTGGGCGTAATAGCCGGCGAGTTCGCGGCGCGCCCGCTCCGCCGCCTCCGGGGGCACATTGGCCGGCAAATGCACGGTGCGGGGCGCGATGCCCGAGGCCGGCGCCGCGTAGGGCGGATGCGGCGCCTCCAGGCTCACCACCGCAAACCACGGCGATTGAAATCCGTGCAGCCAGCCGGCGGCCCGGTCGCACAACACATCACTCTGGTAGCCGGGCAACTGGATCGGCTCGGGCAGACGGGTGCCGTGAAGCCACGGGTCGTTGAGCTGAAACCCGCTGTCAAAGCCTTCCCAGAAATCGAAGCCCCCCCGGCGGTCCGGCGGCACGAAAAGCTTCGCATGCACCGGACTCACCAGCGGCTCGTCCCGGTCGCGTTCGGCCAGGTGCCACTTGCCAAACCAGGCGGTTGCGTAGCCCCGTTCGCGCAGGTCGTGCGCGATGGTGCGGGCATCGGTCGGCAAAGGATCGTAATAGTCACGCACGCCGTTGCGCGGTGAGGGCAGCCCGGTCAGCAGCGCGGCGCGTGCGAAGGGACCGAACGGATGCGGCGTGGTCGCCTGCCGGTAGTGGGTCCCCGCCCGGGCCAGCCGGTCCAGATTCGGCGTGCGGGCGTTGGGATCACCGGCCCCGCCCCAAGCCTGTCCCCGCCACTGGGTGGTGACGATCCAGAGGATGTCGGGCCGGGAAGTCATGAGCACGGGGGTTCATCGGGCGCGGGAGGGTTGAGCCAGACCGGCGGCGCGTTCCTGCACCCGCTCCAGAGTGGTCTTGGTGTCGGTGCCGGTCAAGTCACCGACCGGGAAGGTCCCCATCGCGGCAAAGCTGTTCACCAGCACGCAGAAGTCGGCATTGACCATCACGCCCAGCAGCTCGCCGGACTTCGACAGCACCAGGTCACCCCGCGACGGTGAGTAGTTGCCCGAGAGCGCGCGGATGAGCCGGTTGTCCATCTGCACGTAACCGGGCGTGCGGGGATCGAGTTTGAACGGCACCTCGCCATAGCCCCGGCCTTCGCTGCTGATGAGCACCGCCTCGCCAAACCGGAACGGGTCGATCGCCGTGCGATAGGTCTTCACCCCCAGCACTGCCGCCTGCGCCGGCGAGACCGGCAGCGCGACCACCCGCGGGTCGACGTCGAGGAAACGCAGGCTCGTCACCGGCACGCGCTGGCCGCCCTTGGTCACCGTCACGGACAGCTGCCGCCAGGTCGACGCGCTTTCGTAGAGGTTGAACGGGGTGTCGTCGAGGTGGAGGATGGCAACCGTCTCGGTGCCGTCCGACACCAGCACGGTCCGACCGTCGGAGTTTCGGGTCACATCCCCCAGCAACCCCTCGCGCACCGCCGCCATGGCGGTGGGGATGCGGTTGGCAAGGTATTCACTGAACAGGATGTTGGCGTTGATGGGCCGATAGTCGCGCATCTCCTGGGTGATGGCGGCGGACCGCTCGGCCAATTCGCCCACGCCCTGGGCGAGCTGGGTGGTGGTCTCCTGCACGCGGATGCGCTCCTGGCGCTCGTTTTCCGCCTGCTGCTGGAAGGTGTTGGCGGTCTCACGGAGGAGGGTCTTTTCCTGTTCCGCCACGCGCACCGCGACGTTGAGCGACTGGATCTCCTCCCGGGCCGCGGCGTGCTGGGTTTCCAATTGGTTGAGCTCGCGCTGCTGGCGGGCCATCTCCTCCTCGCGACGCTCCAGGTCGCGCTGCAGCTGAGCAACGCGCTCGGCTGACGCCGCGGCCCGGTCGGCCTCGTTTGCGTATTGCTCGCGCAGTTGCGCGGCGGTGCGCTGGGTCTCGTCGAGGGTCGTCGAAAGTTGGTCGCGCTGCGCGGCGGTCTGCGCCAGCGCCGCCTCCCGGGCGGCCAGCGCCTCGGCGGTCGAACTCAGACTGCTCTGCAACTCGGCCTCGCGCGCCTGCTGCTCGGCCTGCAGGTCCGTCATCGACTCGCGCATGAGGGCCACGATGTCGTCGGTGGCGGTGACGGCCGGCTCGTCGGTGGCGACCGCCGACGGCGTGGCCGGACGCTCGGGCTCCGCCTGCTCCCAGCGAGTGAGCGCGAGGAGGTTCAGCAACAGGAAGTCGCAGAGGATGAGCAGGAGGGTGCGGTTCATGGTGCGGAACGCTCAGCGGACGGCGGCCGGCACGACCTGCCCCGCGTCAATCGCGGCCTGGCCGGCCATGATGAGTTTGTACTTGTACGGCCGGACGTGGCGGATCTTGACCAGGGCCACGCAGGTGATGCCGAACAGGTTGGAGGAATAGGCCGCCAGCAGGTTGGGCTCGATGACCCCGAGCACCTGCATGACCAGGGCGGCGGCGGTGCCGCCGATGCCGACATAGAGACCACTGTCGAAGAGATTTTCCTCGTTCTCCATCAGGCGCAGCTTCACCAGCGGCGAAAGGTCCATCTTGTCGATTGAACCGATCTTGAACAGGCAGATCAGGTAGACCGCGACCTGGAGCGAGGCGAACAGGCCGATCGAGAGCAACGTGGAGGTATCCATGGCAGTGGTGGTTTCAGTAAGTTCGGCGGAGGTGGTGTCCGAGATGTCGGCCAGCACCGGGACCGCAAAGGTGAGTTGAAATTCCGAGGGCGGTGCGGCGCGTAGCAAAAAGGGTTCGGTCGCCACGATGATCACCGCTGCCGTCAGGATGGCGAGCACCCCGCTGGACAGGTGCGGCAGACCGCCCCCGGCGATCGTGCGCTCGGCCAGCCAGCGGTCCACGCCACGAAAAAACAGGAAAGCCCCGATGAGCAGCCCGGCGTACTTCACCCCCAGCAAGAGACGCGGATGCAGGATGCCGAGGGAGGCCACCGCGCCCAACGTCGGACCGGCGTCGCGGTTGACCGGCACCTGGCGTGCCAGGAGCTGGCGCACCGCGCCCTGGCCGCATTGCAGGGCAAAGGAAAGATCCTCGAGCCCCGACCGCCCAAAGCGGATCACGTAGGCCGCCACCTGATCCGCCGAATCCGACGCCAGCGCCGCGGCGTAGATGACCGCCAGGTCGCTCGTCGCCACCCGGCTGAGGTGGGCGTATTCATGCAAGGTTTCGGGGCTGTCGACCAGCCGGGTCAACTCGGTCAACTGGATCCAGTCGAGCCGCTGGCCGAGCGACAGCAGGTCGAGAAAGAACGGTTCGATATCGGTCAGGTCACCCCCGTCACCCGCCGCCTCCGCCATCCGCCGCAACTCGCGCTGCAGGGAATCGGAGAAGTGTTCGCCCTGATACAGCAGCGCCGCCATCAGGATGACCGCGTCAAGCGCCTGGCCCCCCGGCCGGCCGGCGGGAACAAACTGGACCGTCCGGTCGACCTCGCGCAGGCCAAGCAGCGCCCGCACCCCCGCCGAGCGCGTGCCGTCGAGAAACCCCGCCAGCGCCCGGCGGGCCTCGCCGGTCACAAAGAACCTCAACACCGGCGTCGACTCCGCACGGCCCCGGTTTTCCTGTCGGTTGAACAACGGATCGAGAAAGGGATCCCAGCCGCCCCACGGCACCAGCTCCGGCTGGCGGGCGGCGAACCGCGACAGGTCGTCCGCCAGGTCGAGCTGCCCGCGCGTGGGCGCATCATTGATCTCTTCCAGGGCGTGCAGCACCAACGCCGCCGGGCCGAGCTTCTCACCGTCGAGCATGGCCTGGCCCAGGTCCGCCGTCGTGCGCGTGTCCTCGCCCGCCGCCTGCAACAGGGCCGGCGGCAGCGACAGGGCGTTGATCGGCAGCATCCAGGCAGCCAAGGCAAGGCCCAGCCCGCCCAGCGCGAGTGCCGGGATGGCCCAAGGGGATCGCGACTTCGAGGCGCCTCGGTTCATGGGGTCGGGACTATCAGGTTGCGGGCCGCGCGAGGCAAACCCACCTTTGCTCCTATCCTGACCTATGGTGCTGAAGATTGTTCGCTACAACGACCCCGTGCTGCGCACCCGCGGCGCCCCCGTCACCACCTTTGACGCCGCCCTGGCCCAATTGGTGGGCGACATGGTCGAGACCATGCACGAGGCGGCCGGCATCGGACTGGCCGCCCAGCAGATCGGCCGCAGCCTGCAGCTGTGCGTGATCGATCTAAGCGCCGCCCAGCGCGATTTCGACTGGATGCTCGACGGAGCCGTGCCACCGCTGGAGCTGATCATGCCCATGGCACTGGTAAACCCCGAGATCAGGACCCCCTACCCGGACGAGGCAACGATCTACGAGGAGGGCTGCCTGTCCTTCCCCGGCATCACCGGCGACGTGGTGCGCCCCGACCTCATCGAGGTCTCCTATCAGGACGAGCACGGCACCCACCACGTGATGAAGTGCGACGGCCTGCTCGGCCGCTGCATCCAACACGAGGTCGACCATCTCAACGGCGTGCTCTACATCGACCGCATGACCAAGAAGGTCCGGCAGTCGATCGACGCCGAGATCAAGGAACTCGCCAAAGAAACCCGCGCCGCCGCCGCGCCGCCGCCCCCCGAAACCCCATGAGTACCAAAGCCGACGGCATGAATTACGCCCCCACGGGCAAACCCGATCCGGTGGTCGCAACCGGCGAATTCACCTTCGCCGCCGCCCACCTCGACCACGGCCACATCTACGGTCAGACCAACGGCCTCCTTGAGGCCGGCGCCGACGTCAAGTGGGTCTACGATCCCGACCCCGCCAAGGTGGACGCCTATCGCCAGCGCTACCCGCAGGCCCGGGCCGCCCGCTCGCTGGATGAGATTTTGGACGACCCCGCCGTGCAGCTGGTCGCCGCCGCCGCCATCCCCAACACCCGGGGCCCGCTCGGCTGCCGGGTCATGGAGGCCGGCAAGGACTACTTCACCGACAAGACGCCTTTCACCACCTTCGAGCATCTTGCCCAGGCCAAGGAGGTCGTCGCCGCGACCGGCCGCAAATACGCCGTCTATTACAGCGAGCGCCTGCACGTGGAGAGCGCCATGTATGCGACCGACCTCGTTGCGGGTGGCGCCATCGGCAAGGTCATCCAGGTGCTCGGCCTCGGGCCGCACCGCCTCAACAAGCCCACCCGACCGGCCTGGTTTTTTGAACGCGAGAAATACGGCGGCATCCTGTGCGACATCGGCAGCCACCAATTCGAGCAGTTCCTCACCTACTCCGGCGCCACCGACGCCGAGGTGGTCCATGCCGCAGTCGGCAACTACAACAACCCCGACACGCCCGAGCTCGAGGACTTCGGCGAAGCCAACCTCGTCGGCAACAACGGTGCCGCCAACTACGTGCGCCTCGACTGGTTCACGCCCGACGGTCTGCGCACCTGGGGCGACGGACGCATGATCATTCTCGGCACGTCGGGCTACATCGAGCTGCGCAAATACGTCGACATCGCCCGCGACGGCACCGGCGACCACGTCTACCTTGTCGACCAGCAGGGCGAGCACCACATCCCGGTCGACGGGCAGGTCGGCTTCCGGTTCTTCGGCGAACTCATCCTCGACTGTCTCAACCGCACCGAGAAGGCCATGACCCAGGCCCACACCTTCAAGGCCGCCGAGCTGGCCCTGACCGCCCAGGCCAAGGCCACACGGATCGCGGGCTGATCCCGGGGCCGCTGGCATCGCCACTGCTTCAGCTGCCGGCCATGGACCTGCCCGACCATCTTGACCTGCTGCACGGACCCGAGGAAATCGACGCCGCCCTGGCCCTGCTCGCGCGGGAGACAGACAAGTGGGCCGAGGGCGCCGAGGCGCGCACCGGCAAGATGCTGCTGGCGCTGTGCATCCTGCGCGGCGGCGTGTTCTTCTTCTCCGACCTGCTGCTGCGCATGCGGCGCTCCGTGGAGCCGGCATTCTGCCGGGCCTACGCCTACGCCAAGACCGCCAACGGCGAGCCCCTCGACAAGATGTTCGTCGACTGGCAGGGGATCGATCCCGTCGGCCGCGAGGTGATGCTGGTGGACAACATCTGCGACAGCGGCCGCACCCTGCTGCACGTCGACGGTTGGCTCCGCATGCAGGGCGTGCGCCGCGTGCGCGCCATCACCATGATGCACCGCATCCGGGAGGACGCCATCGCCCGGCCCGAGATTTCCGGCTACACCTACGAGGGCGACGAATGGCTGGTCGGCTACGGTATGCGCGACGCCGCGGCGAAGAGCATGAACACGCGCTGGATCGCCCGGGTCCAGACCGAGCCCGCCGCCTGATTCAGAGCAGGTCGGCCGCGAGCTCGGCCAGCCGTGACCGCTCGCCCTTGGTCAGCTTCACGTGCGCCGATAGCGCGTGGCCGCGCATCCGGTTGTGGCAGTAGACCAAGCCGTTGCTGCGCGAATCGACGTAGGGGTTGTCGATCTGCGCCGGGTCGCCGATCAGCACGATCTTCGACCCCTCGGAAATACGGGTGATGATTGTCTTCACCTCATGCGGCGTGAGCTGCTGCGCCTCGTCGAGGATGAAGAACCGCCGGGCGATCGAACGGCCGCGGATGAAACACAGGGCCTCGATCTCAACGAGCCCGCTGTTGATGAGCCGCTCGTAGGGCTTCATCGGCGGACCCATCTCGGACGGACCGGTGGCGCTGGCGACCTCGGACATCTTGCGCACCTTTTTCTTCGCCACCTTTTTGGAGGCGAACTGCGGGTCCTTCGGCTGTTTCGAGGGAATCAGCACCTCCAGCGCATCATAATAAGGCTGCAGCCAGGGCTTCATCTTCTCCTCCAGCGAGCCGGGCAGGAAACCGATGTCCTTGCCCAGGGCGATGACCGGCCGGGAAATCGACACGCCGTCGTAGCGCCCGTGTTCGTCAAGCGTCTGGTAGACCGCGCAGGCGGTGGAAATGAGCGTCTTGCCCGTGCCGGCCTTCCCGAAGCACGTGATGAGGGAGATCGAGTCGTCCAGCAGCGCGTCCATGAAGAACTGCTGCTCCAGATTGCGGGCGCGGATCGGGATGCCACCCGGCGCCTTGACGAACTCCGGCATGCGCAGGCGGCGGACCACACCCTTGCCGACGTGGCGCGCGGGCATGGTCTTGTCCTCCTCCGACCGGAGCAGGACGTATTCATTCATGTCCAACGGCGGCTGTCCGTCCATCGTTTCGCCGACATCGAGAAGCCCTTCGGAACAGAAACGCTGCAGCTCGTAGATCGTGACCGGCACCTCGCGGTAGCTGTCGTCATCGTCATCGCTGACCGGCACCTTGTCGTTGAGGTAGTCCTCCGACTCGAGCCCGACGGCACGGGCCTTGAGCTGCACATTGACGTCCTTGGTGACGAGGATGGTCGGGGGCGGAAACCGTTCCTGCACGAACAGCGCGCACGCCACGATGCGATTGTCCTTCTTGGTCAGGTCAGGCAGCACCGCCCTCAGCCGCTTCATCGCCGGCGAAGAGAAATCGTTCTCCACCAAGTAGCGGTTGATGATGACCGAGAGCGTGCCCCCGGTGGGCAGGCGCACCCCCTCCTCCATCGAGCGCGAATCAGGCAGCAGATCCTTCAGGATCCGGTGGACGCTGCGGGCGTTGCGACCCCGCTCGGTCGACTGCTCCGTCTTGATTGCGTCCAGTTCCTCCAGCACCTCGACCGGGATGGCCAGGTTGTTGTCTTCAAACTTGAAGATCGACTGGGGGTCGTGGAGGAGAACGTTGGTGTCCAACACGAAGGTTTTTGTTTTAACCTCCGCAGTTTCCGTGGACCGCGAGTTGTGGGTTTCAGCCCCTCTCGATTGCGCCATCAGTGTAGTGAGTAACTTGTGAATAACTCTGCACGGCAGGCGCCGGATGTAAATGAGCGAATCGGACCAAATGTTATATTTTTGAGTCCAGCCGGGTTTCGTCCGAGTCAGTGAAGCTTGGATACGGCCTTGCGCGGCCGGGGCTCGACCCACAGCCGCAGCCAGTATTCGGCCAAGTTGCGCATGCTGGTGCGCCGGAGCCCTTCGCGCCGCACGAAATCGATGAACGGCGGCGCCACCGCCGACCGCTCTTCGAAGTAGGCCCACAGGTCATCCGCCAGGCTGGTGGCCACCGCGTGGGGTTCGCGCACCGCCGCCACCCGCGCCTGCACCTTGTCCATCCAGAAACGCTTTTCATCCGGATGCGCCTCGACGTAGTCGGAGAGCAGTTGCTCGCTGCGGTTCAGGCTCATGGTTGCGACCATGAAACGTCCGGACGATTACATTCAAACGCAAACCCTTCGCTGAGCGGGACATTGCTTTTTCAGGGGGCGCCGCCACACTCGGCTCATCATGTGGTCCAAACTCAAGGAACAACTGCCCGCCGTCTTCCTCACCTTAGTCCTGATCGGCGGGGTCGCGTATTGGCTCCACCAACGCACCGTGACCGAAATGGCCACCCAACAGGAGGCCCAGCTCGCCGAGCTCCGCGCCGAGACCACCGCCGAACTGCGTGCCTCCACCGAGGACACCCGACGCCAGATCGACGCCGTCAATACCCTGCTCAAGGACGCGATCAACAGCCGCTCCTCCGAAATGTTCATGACCGATGACGAGCTCGCCACCCTCAACCAGCAGCGGGTCAACGAACTGGCCGTCGCCATCGCGCACGAGATCCAGCCCTACAACCCCCTCCCCCGCACCCCGGAGGAGGCCGCGGAACAGGAAACGACCCGCATCACCGCGGTGTCCTCCAGCATCACCGAACGCATCGAGCCCTTGCTGGCCAAACTGTCCGTCGATCAGAATCTGACCCGCGAGACGCTGGAGAACATCTCCGCCGAAATTTCCGACCAGCTCAGCGTCGTGCTCACCTCCGAGTTGGCCAAAAACGAGGAGCTCAACCAGAAACTGGCCGAGTCGCAGGCCCTTTCCCAGGAATCCCTCGCCCTCTCCCACGAGCTGGCCGCCCTCTATCTCTCCTCGTTCGAGGACAAGGGCGTGCTGACTCGCATCCTGACCCTCCCCGCGGGTGTTCTCAAGGACGTCTCCAAAGGCAGCATCGTGAACAGCACCGAACGCCGCCAAAAGGAGGAGGAGCTCCTGCAGCGCATGGGGGAAATCCAGGACCGGATCAACGCACTCAACAGCAGCTCGCCTCTCACCGACTGATTCCCTGAACAATCGCCCGGCCCACCGGTCTTAGGCTACCACGCGCCCCGGCGCGTGGTTTTTTGTTTGGCCGCCCCCCGTTGCCGCCAACTGTGCTTCCCATGATAAATCGATTTCTCGCCTGTATCGCTGCGGGCACCGCGCTCGCCCTGCTCCCCGGCTGCGGCAACCGCGAGTCCGCCGTCGAATCCGGCATCCGCGACCAAATCCTGCACTTCGGCAACCTGTCCGAACCGACCGACCTGGACCCCCAGATCATCAACAGCCTGCAGGACTTTAACATCATTCTGTCCCTGTTCGAGGGCCTCACCCAATAC
>Ga0255765_1005372_pt1 | contig 12162 bp, 10 predicted proteins | sample 041ome_8_FD_179965 | JGI IMG/M metagenome (GOLD analysis project Ga0255765, IMG submission 179965) | Coastal salt marsh microbial communities from the Groves Creek Marsh, Skidaway Island, Georgia - 041407BS metaG (version 2) | ecosystem: Environmental > Aquatic > Marine > Intertidal zone > Salt...
TACTGGAACCTTTGAATTTACTCAAATTATTAAAAATGAAATGAAGACCTCTACGTTCACTAGAGATTCTCTTTATGAAATCGAACAGTTTGAAGGAAAAATCGATACCGCCAGCATACGTTGGGTAAACGATTGCGAATGCATCCTTACCAAACTCAACCCCACCTCAAACCAAGAAAAAAGACCTATTCAGATCAAAATCATAAGCACAACACAAAACAGTTATGTTTTTGAATATTCTTTGGTTGGAGACGCAAAAAACACGCAACGCGGAACAATTCAAAAAATTAATTAAACATGCTTACACCCGATCTTATCCTCGCTTTTTTGACATTAACGTTTCTGGAAATTGTTCTGGGAATAGACAACATCATATTTATATCCATTCTGGCCAGTCGTTTTCCCCAAGAGACCAGAAAAAAATTAATGCGAATTGGCCTTTTTCTCGCTATGTTGATGCGCATCGTATTGCTTCTTGGGATCAGCTGGCTTGTGCAGATTCAAAAATCACTTTTCAGTATAGATTCTGCTTGGATCTCTACTACTGTCACTTTACAATCCATCATTCTGCTTTTAGGAGGGTTGTTTTTGATCTATAAAAGTACACGTGAAATTTTTGATAAAGTAGAAAATGTTGACGAAGCATTTAAGCAGGAAAACAATACCAAATTCTCTTTTTCACGCGCTTTAGTCCAAATTGTTTTGATTGACATCGTATTTTCTTTTGATTCTATTTTAACTGCTGTTGGGATGACGAACGGGATTCCCTATGCCCTACCCATTATGATTGCTGCAGTTGTGGTCGCAATTTTTATCATGATGCTCTTTGCTACGCCTGTTAGCAGCTATATCAACGACCATCCTTCCCTACAGATTTTAGGACTTTCTTTTTTATTGCTGATTGGTTTTATGTTAATTACAGAAGCAGCACACTTGTCTCAAACATCCTTCTTTGGCGCCAGTATCGGCACCATACCGAAAGGGTATTTGTATTTTGCGATTGCTTTTTCTCTAGGTGTTGAAATGATCAATATGCGTTTCCGTAAAGGACCGAAACACTAAAATTCCAATCGAATCTGACTGTCGTCTTTATCAGGTAATATCGCCTCTTCTCCCTCTACCTCAATGTCATTTGGATCCAGCTCTTCGGGAATTTCGTATTCTAAGGCTTCTTTAAGAATTACATTTTTGATTTTCTTATCGGACAACTGATTTCCTAGTGCTTTAAAGCCTTTAACAGAAATAAACTCTTCGGCATTGACCTCTAATTGATCTAATTCCGCTTTTCCTCTTGGCTTTTCAAATTCAATGGACAGCACGGGTCTGCCTTCAAAACAAACAAAGGTAAGCTCCCCATTTTCTTTAATAAAAGATTCTTCTCGGTCAACGCTCTCTACACAAAATCGTTTAAGGAAATAACGTTCTTTTTCGGGATCGTAATGTACTGCAGTAATCGGCTTTTCTGGGATCCATTTTTCAATATGGATTACAGAATCATCGAAATGTAAGCTCAATTCGGGGGTGACTACTTTAATTGTTCCCTGTTCAGAAGCAATTAATAATTTATCATCCCCTTTAAACGCACCCAACAAGTCTCCTCTGCCTTCCAAATTTAAACGCCGAATAGAGGTATCAAACCATATTTTCCTTGGCTTCAGGGTAGAAACTCCTTTTTCTTTCAGCTCAACTTTTCTCACATTGTATTTGGTTACAATATTGCCTCTTACGGAGCGCCCCTTAATCTGAAGATCCGCAAAATCAAGATCCCATTTTAATTTCTTAATGCTGCCCATACTGCGAAGTAAAATGGTTACAATTTCGGCTTCACCGTTTGGATTTGCAGAAAAATAAAGGGTTTCTGAACCTGGTTTTTCTTGGGTTAAATCATAAATTTTATCACGTGTCACACCCGTCACTGCAAAACGTTTGATGTACGTGGGGCCTGATTTTCCGTCGCGATAAATCATATTATAAATTGTTCTGTTGTCTTTTTTCTTAAAAACAGCAGCGTGGAGAATGTTTTTTCCAATAAAAACTTTGCTATCAACTTTTACCACTTGCATTTTTCCATCCTCTGTAAACACAATGATGTCATCGATATCGGAACAATCGCAAACGAATTCGTCTTTTTTAAGTGAAGTTCCAATAAAACCTTCTTCCCTGTTTACAAAAAGTTTTTGGTTTCTTACCACTACTTTTTTGGCATCTACATCGTCAAAAAGTCGGATTTCCGATTTCCGGTCTTTATCTCCACCATAGGTTTTCTTTAGGTGATTAAAATACCGAATAGCATAGTCGATAAGGTGAACTAAATTGTTTTTTACTTCTGCAATATCCCCTTCTAAGGCCTCGATTTTTTGTTGTGCTTTATCTAAATCAAATTTGGAGATCCTTTTGATTCTAATTTCCGTTAAACGGACAAGGTCTTCTTCTACTACCGCTCGCTTTAAATGTGTAATATGCGGCTTTAAGCCTTTATCAATAAATGCGATGACCTCTTCCCAGGTTTCAGCATCTTCAATATCCCGGTAGATTTTATTTTCAATAAATATTCGCTCTAAGGAAGCGTAATGCCATTGATTTTCCAATTCTTGAAGGGCTACTTCCAATTCCATTTTCAAAACTTGAACGGTATGGTCAGTAGAAATCTTAAGCATTTCCGTAACCCCCATAAAATGAGGCTTGTTATCGATAATTAAGCATCCTAAGGGTGAAATGGATGTTTCACAAGCCGTGAAAGCGTAAAGTGCATCTATGGTTTTGTCTGGAGAGATATCGTTAGGGATATGCACCAGAATTTCAACATCTGAAGAAGTATTGTCTTCAATTTTTTTGATTTTTATTTTTCCCGTATCATTTGCTTTGAGAATACTGTCGATCAAGCTGGACGTATTCGTACTGAAAGGGATTTCATTAATTACTAAAGTATTTTTATCCTGCTGTGAAATTTTAGCTCTTACTCGAACTTTTCCTCCTCGCTGACCATCGTTGTAATTTTGTACGTCAATTATCCCCCCAGTTTGAAAATCCGGAAAAAGGGAAAACTTTTTTCCTTTTAAATGAGCAATGCTTGCTGATAACAATTCATTGAAATTGTGGGGTAAGATTTTAGTTGAAAGCCCTACAGCAATCCCTTCAGCCCCCTGAGCCAAAAGAAGAGGGAATTTCATGGGCAAGTGGATGGGCTCTTTCTTCCGTCCGTCATAAGAAAGTTGCCATTTGGTCACTTTCGGACTAAAAACGACCTCTAGGGCAAATTTGGAAAGGCGTGCTTCGATATATCTTGAGGCTGCCGCACGATCCCCAGTCAGGATATTCCCCCAGTTCCCCTGCATATCGATGAGGAGTTCTTTTTGGCCGATTTGAACCATGGCGTCCCCGATACTAGCATCTCCATGCGGGTGGTATTGCATCGTATGACCTACAATATTCGCTACTTTATTGTAACGACCATCATCTAAATCTTTCATGGAATGCAAGATCCTGCGTTGTACGGGTTTTAGTCCGTCTTCAATGGCGGGTACTGCTCGCTCTAAAATTACATAAGAAGCATAATCCAAGAACCAGTCCTTGTACATGCCCGTGACACGAACTAACGAGTCCCCTGAAGTATCTTCCGATATGCTTGAATCTTTGAATTCTTCCATAAAGCAGCTAATTTACTATATCGACCTAAGAATGCATCGGAAAAAACAATGAAGAAATTAACAAATTGACGTTGAGAAGTCTTTTTTTTAGTACCAAAGCAAAAGGAAAGAATTTGTTACGAACAACACCTTTACCTCATCTATTACACCTCTGCAGCTTCCTCCAACAAATCCAATTCAACTTTTAAATTTTCAATGATGAAGTTCTGTCGGTCTGGGGTGTTTTTTCCCATATAAAACTCCAAAAGTTGATCGATGGTTGTGGTTTTATCCAACATTACAGGATCCAATCGAATGTCTTCCCCGATAAAATATTTAAATTCATCCGGAGAGATCTCCCCTAGCCCCTTAAAACGGGTTATTTCAGGTTTTCCGTTCAATTTTTGTATGGCTTCACGACGTTCTTGCTCACTGTAGCAATAAAAAGTTTGCTTTTTGTCTCGTACCCTAAAAAGGGGGGTTTGAAGAATATACAAATGTCCTTCCTTGATCAATTCAGGAAAAAACTGCAAAAAGAAAGTAATCAGCAAAAGCCGTATGTGCATACCATCTACATCAGCATCTGTGGCAATAACTATGTTATTGTACCTTAATTCTTCCAAACCATCCTCGATATTTAATGCGGCTTGTAGCAAATTAAACTCCTCATTTTCGTAAACAATCTTCTTGGACATGCCATAACTGTTGAGGGGCTTCCCTCTGAGGCTAAACACGGCTTGGGTATTTACATCCCTAGATTTGGTAATAGAACCACTTGCGGAATCTCCCTCGGTAATGAATAAAGTTGAGTCCAGTCTTCGATCCTTTTTGAGATCGTGAAGATGTACTCTACAATCACGCAATTTTTTATTGTGTATGCTTGCTTTTTTTGCACGTTCCCGAGCTAACTTTCTTATCCCCGAAAGTTCCTTTCGCTCTCGCTCAGCCTGAATGATTTTTTTCTGAATACTCTCTGCAACCTGAGGATTTTTGTGTAAATAATTATCTAACTGGGTGCATAAAAAATCAATGATATAGGTGCGGACAGATGGCAATCCGTCACCCATCTCTGTCGATCCCAATTTAGTTTTGGTCTGCGATTCAAAGACAGGCTCCATAACCTTAATACTAACCGCTGAAATAACAGATTTCCGAATGTCCGATGCTTCGTAATTTTTACCAAAATGATCTCTTATGGTTTTTACAAGTCCTTCTCTAAATGCAGATTGATGCGTTCCTCCTTGGGTTGTGTGTTGTCCGTTAACAAATGACTGGTATTCTTCACTGTATTGCGTTTTACTGTGGGTTAATGCCACTTCAATATCCTCTCCTTTAATATGGATGATTGGATACAGCAGGTCGGAGGGATTGGTATAGTCCGTAAGTAAGTCTTTTAACCCGTTTTCAGAAAAGAATTTTTCCCCGTTAAGTTCTATGGTCAAACCTGGATTAAGATATACGTAATTCTTAATCATGCGTTCCACATACTCCAAACGGTATTTATAGTTTTTGAAGATCGTGACATCAGGAATAAACTCCACTTTTGTACCTCTACGTCTTGAAGATTCTTGAACAGGAGAATCCTCTACAAGGTCGCCAAAGTTGAAGGTTGCTTTTTTGCTTTGTTTATCTCGAGTAGATTCAACAATAAAGCTAGACGAAAGGGCGTTTACTGCTTTGGTTCCGACCCCATTCAAGCCTACCGATTTCTTGAAGGCTCTGGAATCGTATTTCCCACCGGTATTCATTTTAGAAACAACATCAACCACTTTCCCTAAGGGAATTCCACGTCCAAAATCTCGAACGCGAACCACATTTTCTTTGATGGTAATTTCAATGGTTTTTCCTGCACCCATTACATATTCATCGATACAGTTGTCGAGTACTTCCTTAAGAAGTATATAAATACCATCATCTGGTGAGGATCCATCTCCCAATTTTCCAATATACATCCCAGGACGCATTCGGATGTGCTCCTTCCAATCAAGAGAACGAATATTGTCTTCGGTATAGGTTGTTGGTTGTTCCATGGTATCTTCAGCTAAAATACTTATTGCATTTGGAAACAAGATGGATTTCATGTTCAAGAAATCAACAATTCTGGATTTTTTTTTGTTAAAAAGTTATATTTTAGAGCAGTTACAAATACATCCCTTTGAAACAAACCCTTTTTTATTAATCAACAACAATTCTAATGGAATCTCCTTCTATTCAAAACACTACAGGACCTTTATTACACGTGGTTTTCTTTTGGCTTAAAGAACCGGACAACAAACAGCACCGATCTCAGTTTGAAACTGCAATCAAAAAGCTCATCCAGACCAACCCTCAAGCTATTGCAAATCATCTCGGATGTCCTGCCGCTTCGGAGAAGAGAGAGGTGGTTGATAATTCGTTTACCTATTGTTATACAATGAGTTTTCCTGATTTGGAGGCACAAAACACGTATCAAACCGATCCAACTCACAATTTGTTCATCGAGGAAGCAGCTCACCTGTGGGAACGAGTTATTGTTCATGATTCCATAGCGATTTAACTTTATAAAATTTCATACTCATGAGAACCGTAGTATATATTTCCTTATTCGCCCTAATTTTCACTCAATGTCAAAAACCAGACCCTATTGGAACCCGTTGGTCGGAAGCTAAAGCCTGGGAATGGCAAAAAGAACAGGGCTGGATGGCAGGAGCGAATTTCAATCCAAGTACTGCAATTAACCAATTGGAATTTTTTCAAGAATCAACCTTTGACAGGGAAACTATTGACCGTGAATTGGCATGGTCGGCAGAATTGGGAATGAAAATACATCGAGTTTACCTACACAATTTATTGTGGGATCAAGATTCTTTGGGTTTTTTGAGTCGTGTAGATGAATTTCTAACGTTGGCAAACAAACACAACATCAAAACAATGCTTGTTCTTTTAGACGATGTATGGCATCCAATTCCTAAACTAGGAACGCAACCCGACCCTATTCCTTTTGTTCATAATTCGGGCTGGGTGCAAGCTCCTGGAGCTGCAATTTTAGGGGATTCTTTACGTCATCATGAGCTGAAAAATTACATAAAAGGCGTGATGGGTCGTTTTGCGAACGATACACGTGTTGTTGCTTGGGATTTGTACAACGAACCCGACAATGTTGCAAATCAACCAGGGCGGGCAGAAATTGAAATAAAAGACAAATACACCTTTGCCTTTTCCCTACTAAAAAAAGTAATGCGATGGGCACGAGAAGTAAATCCTTCCCAACCGCTAACGGTTGGTTTATGGCAAGGAAACCACAAATTGTGGGGTACTCCAGGGGCTTTACGACCGCTTGAACGATTTATGGTGGAAAACTCCGATGTGATTTCCTTTCATGCCTATGATGAACCTGAAATCGTCAAAGAGAAAATTGTAGAACTCAAAAAATACAACCGTCCGCTGTTGTGTACCGAATATATGGCTCGAACAAATGGCAGTACATTTGAAAAGATCCTTCCCATTTTAAAGGAAAATCAAATTCATGCGATCAACTGGGGATTTGTATCTGGAAAAACGAACACCATATTTCCCTGGTCTTCTTGGAATACACCCTTTGATTCCATACCAAAAATTTGGTTTCACGATGTGTATCGAACAGATAAAACACCATTTTCAGAGCAAGAAATTGAATTTTTAAAGCAAGAGCTACTTCCTTAACTACTTGTTATTTGCTTTATTAGTTTAACGCATTTTGAGCTTGTCGAAAGTTATCGATAGCAACAAAGTAATCGGGGTCTTCCAAAACATTAACGACACAGATTTTCTCTGCTTTCTTGATTAATTTTACACAATCAGGAGAAAGATGTCTCAAATGTATGTTTTTACCGTTTTTAAGGTAGCGTTCCGTCAGTTTATTGATACACTCTATCGCCGACTGATCAACAATCCTCGATTCTTTAAAGTCGATGATGACTTCCTCTGGATCGTTCTGCACATCGAATTTTGTGTTGAATAATTCAATACATCCAAAAAAGAGCGGACCGAAGATTTCGTAATGTTTTACCCCAAATTCGTCCACGTATTTTCGAGCCCGAATACGCTTTGCGTTTTCCCATGCAAATACCAAGGACGAAACGATTACTCCAGACAAAACAGCAACCGCAAGATCGAAAATCACGGTAAGAACCGTCACGATTAAGATCACAATAACATCAGGTTTCGGTACTTTATTAACCACTTTAAAGGTACTCCAGGCAAAGGTCCCGATTACAACCATGAACATCACCCCTACCAGTGCAGCAATGGGAACCTGTTCAATTAAATTGGAGCCAAACAAAATAAAGCCGAGTAAGGCAAGCGCTGCAGTTATTCCAGATAGTCTTCCTCTACCCCCAGATTTGATGTTAATAATGCTCTGGCCGATCATTGCACAGCCTCCCATCCCTCCAAAGAAACCGTTGATTGTATTTGCAGCTCCTTGGGCAATGCATTCCCGATTTCCATTGCCGTGAGAGTCGGTAAGTTCGTCTATGAGATTTAAGGTCATTAACGACTCAATTAATCCAATTGCCGCCAAGATAAAGGCATAGGGTAAGATAAATTGAAAGGTTTCTAGAGTAAACGCTACTGTAGGGAAGTGAAACATGGGCAAACCTGCTTGAATACCATCTCCTCCGTTGGATTGAATAAAAGATCGAACGGTCTCGGTTTCCACTCCACCAAAAATCACAATCACGGAAACAACGACGATGGCAGTTAAAGCAGCAGGAATTTTATTAGTGAATCGTGGTAAAACGTAAATGATAAACATCGTAGTTAGAACCAGTCCTATCATCACATACAAAGGATTTCCCTCCAGCCATTCTCCTTGCCTCTTAAACATACCTAACTGAGAAGTGAAAATAACGATTGCCAGACCATTTACAAATCCCATCATAACAGGATGCGGGATCATACGAACAAATTTCCCCAAGCGAAAAATACCTGCTAATATTTGAAAAACTCCAGCAAGAATCAGGGTAATGAACAAATATTGTAAACCCATACTTTCTGATCCCCCCAAGGTGTTTCCTTGCTGAACCAAATGAACCATGACTACGGCCATGGCCCCTGTTGCCCCTGAAATCATTCCTGGTCTTCCCCCAAATATAGAAGTAATCAAACCCATCATAAAAGCACCGTATAGACCAACGATAGGAGAAACTCCTGCTACGAAAGCAAAAGCAACTGCCTCAGGCACTAGTGCTAGGGCAACAGTAATTCCAGATAAAATGTCGTTTTTTAGGCTTCCACCTGTAGATTTGTCAATGAGTTGAAAAGGTTTCAAACGCAGTTTTTTTAAATTAAGCTGCAAAAGTAAGGGGATTGAATGGACTGACCCGAGCTGATCCAAAGTTTTTGCATTAGGGCAAAGAAGTCGTGGACTTGGCAATCAAATAAATTGCACCCCAATAAGCTCCCAAAATGAATATTCCTGAGAAAGGAATAGGAACATAAAATTTATTAATTGCCAATAGCGTGTCTGATACCATAAACAGCGATACTCCAACGCCTATATTCTTGAGGTTTTTCGTTTTTGAATTTAACGCAAGTCCCCAACCCTGCCAACTCATCAAAACAATAACCGTCATGTAGAGCACGACAGGAAGCAAAAGTTCGTTCAACTTCTTTTGAATCAACACACAAAGGGAAGCTGCAACGATTACTAATAAAAGTCCAAGAATAAGATTTTTATGCCATCCCTGCTTTTTTACAAAAGCAAACAGAAAAAACAAATGCCCTATCAAAAAAGCACTTAATCCAAAAACGAAATACGATTCAAAAAGCAAAAAGGTATCCCCCAAAAGACAAAACAGTAAACCTATGACAATAGGCTTTGCATAAGCTTTTTCAGAGGGAGCTTTGAATAGAATAGGGAGGAAAAGAATTAAAAAACTAGTAAGGGGTTTGAAAAGTAAAAATCCAATGGAATTTATGCTGTCCAGAAGGATAGCTATCCCTGCTGAAACTAGAATGAGGGATTGAAATCTATTGAAATTCATAGGGATCCCCTTTGCCTGAACTATACGTTAAATCGAAAATGCATTACATCCCCATCGTGTACGATATATTCCTTGCCCTCTACACGCATTTTTCCAACTTCTTTTACTTTGGCTTCGGAACCGTATTCTACATAATGATCGTAACTAATGACTTCTGCCCGAATGAAACCTTTTTCAAAATCCGTATGAATCACGCCAGCAGCTTGGGGTGCTGTTGCACCTACAGGGACCGTCCAAGCACGAACTTCTTTTTCTCCAGCAGTGAAATACGTTTGCTGATTGAGAAGCTTATAGGCCGCGCGAATCAATTTTGCTGCTCCTGCTTCTTCAAGTCCTAAGTCCTCTAAAAATAGTTTGCGTTCTTCAAAACTATCTAATTCATTGATGTCTGCCTCTATACTTACTGCAAGAATTAACAATCCTGCTGCTTCGTCAGCAACAAAGGTTTTGACTTTTTCAACATAGGCATTTCCTGTTTTTGCTGCACCTTCATCCACATTGCAAACATAAAGTACGGGTTTGTCAGTTATCAACTGCAATGGCTTAATAAATTGATTCCGATCTTCTTGTTTGAACTCCAGGCTTCTCACGTTTTTGGCTTGCTCAAGGGCCAACTTCAAGTTGTCTAATATCTCTTTTTCTTTTGCGGCCTCTTTATTTCCTGTACGTGCAGCACGGCTTACTTTTTCTAATTTCTTCTCGACCGTTTCTAGGTCTTTCAATTGAAGTTCTATATCAATTGTTTCTTTATCTCTTATGGGATCTACTGATCCGTCCACATGGACAATATTGTCGTTATCAAAACATCGCAAAACATGTAAAATTGCGTCTGTTTCACGGATATTGGCTAAAAATTGATTTCCTAAACCCTCTCCTTTACTCGCGCCTTTCACTAAACCAGCAATATCAACGATTTCAACAGTAGCAGGAACTACTCGCTCTGGCTTGACTAATTCTTCCAATTTTTCTAATCTGGAATCTGGAACGTTTACCACTCCGATATTGGGTTCTATCGTGCAAAAAGGAAAATTTGCGCTTTGAGCCTTGGCATTGGAAAGACAATTAAACAAGGTTGATTTTCCAACGTTGGGTAAACCTACAATTCCTGCTCTCATAATGAATAATTTTCGGCAAAAGTAATCTTTCTTTTACATTTGAATTTACGAAACAAAAAAGATTACTAGATTTAGTCGTATGAAAAATAAATATTTAATTATTCATGCAGACGATGCTGGCATGGCATGGTCTGAAAATAAAGCCACTCAAATAGGTCTTTTGGAAGGCTCCATCTCCTCAGTAAGCCTAATGGTTCCTTGTCCGTGGTTTTATGAAATGGCTCAATTTTGTCTCCAACATCCAGAGGTTGATTACGGTATTCATCTTACACTTACTGGGGAGTGGAAAACCTACCCGTTCCGACCTTGTTCTCCAGCTACAGAAATTCCTTCTCTTGTTGATCCCAATGGCTATTTTTATGGAAAACGAGAGCCTATTCGAGATTCCGCAAAAATTGAAGAGGTTCGCAAGGAATTAAAAAATCAAATTGACTTTGCCCTGTCTTTAGGGCTAAAACCAACACATCTGGATTCGCACATGTACACCTTGGGTATTCGACAAGATCTGATTGATTTATATATTGAACTGGGAAAAGAATACCATTTGCCTATATTACTCAGCAAAAGTCTCATTTCCTATACTGGAGAATCTCCCAGTAACTTTAGAGTCCCTGAAAAAGGGTGTATCGAAAATGTTTTTATGGCATCTTACCAGGAATTTGAAAATGGTGGACTACCTCAATTTTATGATCGCCTGTTGGACTCTTTAGGGGATGGAATTTCGATTTTATTGATTCATCCGGCTTTAGCTAGCGCTGAAATGCAACAAATAACTATAGATCATCCAAATTTTGGCGATGAATGGCGAGCTCAGGACGCGACGTATTTTAGTAGTGCCCATTGCAAAAGGAAGCTAGAGGAAAATAACATTCAATTGATCAATTGGAGAAGCCCAGAAATTCTCAATCTTTTGAATGCATAAATCGTTGTTTGCTAAGTAAGGTTTCTTCGGACTCTACGTGGTTTTCATCCGGCACACAACAATCAACAGGACAAACTGCAGCACATTGAGGTTCCTCATGAAATCCTTTGCATTCGGTACATTTATCAGGAACTATGAAGTAGTATTCATCAGAAACAGGCTCTTGAAAAATCTCTGCATTGACCTGTTTGCCATTGGGTAAAACAACTTCACCAGTGAGTGAGGTGCCATCTTGATATCGCCAATCCTCTGCGCCTTCGTAAATCGCAGTGTTGGGGCATTCTGGTTCACAGGCTCCGCAATTGATACATTCGTCAGTAATGATTATAGCCATAGCAGTTTTTCTTTCCTTACATTTGTGCAAAAATAAGACCTTCCACTATACTGAACAAAGAAATGACGTCAAACTTAAAACACCTTGAAGCCCTTATCAAACTCGGTGATTATTTGCGTCATTTTAACGGTGAAGAAAAAAAATACCAACCCCTAATTGA
>Ga0255765_1005384_pt1 | contig 12139 bp, 9 predicted proteins | sample 041ome_8_FD_179965 | JGI IMG/M metagenome (GOLD analysis project Ga0255765, IMG submission 179965) | Coastal salt marsh microbial communities from the Groves Creek Marsh, Skidaway Island, Georgia - 041407BS metaG (version 2) | ecosystem: Environmental > Aquatic > Marine > Intertidal zone > Salt...
AAACAGTCGAGAGAACGCGAAAAACGAAGAAAGTAACGTCGACGACGCGGATGGTAGATTTCTATGAGGAAGGGAAGAAAAAGCGTCAAAAGGGCGAGGAAGAAAACGCTGAGAAGGATTCGTCGAGCGAGGACGAGGACGGAGAGAATGAGTCGATTCTGAAACACCAAATCGTGCACTCCGCAATAGTCAGAGCGGGTGCAAAGGGTATACACGCAAAGGATCTCTCTGAAAGAGAGAAGGTCAAGTTGAATACTGTGCGTGCAGTCCAGCTAAAAGGCATGCAAGAAGGCATTTACAAACGGGTCTCGCCTGGCACGTATGCGATTACGTCGAAAGGAAGTGAGAAGGTGATTAAAAAGATGAAGAACTCTCCTAACTCTGTGCTCACAATCTCGACACCGACGAATGCGAAAAATTTTACCACGATAAAGTCGCCGCTCACGACTCAAAGAAAACTTCTCACGACTGACGACATATCGTCTCGATTGACAGGAAAGATGATTTCTGTAAAATTTGAAGATCCGCCCGAGTGGTTTGTTGCAACCGTACTATCATTCGATGTGATCGAGCAAAAATCTTCGCTGTTTTATCAAGACGGCGATCGAGAGCTTTTGAACATGGCAAAAGCGTGTCGTAAAGGCCAACTTTCGTGGGTAGTGCACGGCGACAACGGCACGTCTAAAACTCATTACCGTTTACCCCCTCCCTCTCCAATTACGGATTCTGAAAAAGCTCAGCGCGCACTCGAGAGGTTACGTAGCTACATCAAATCTTTAAACGGTACTTTGCCCGAAGGATGGAACGACGTTGACATCCACTACTATCGCAACGGCGTTTCAGAAAATTACTTTATTTCACCAGAGGGCAAGAAATATAAAGGACCTCGGGCAGTAGCAAAAGCTTTGAACCTGCTATGAGCGCACGCAAAAAAGGAGAAGTAATGTACCACCACTAGTAATTCTAGACTTTCGTAGAGAAACGCGCATTTTAAAAGAGAATACCACTTGCTAAATACACATACGCTACGTTTCATGGCTAAATTATGCTATTATTATCATCATCTAATTGCGAACTTCTCTTTTACTCTCATCATCATCATCATCACTTGGAGGCTTTTTTTGATTTTTTCTCCTTCTTCTCTTTCTTTTCCTTCTTTTTCTTCGAGACAGAATCCGTGGAAGACATGCTCTGAGAGTTCTTGGTTTTAAACCCGAGCGTCGGCTGCAAAGCGTCTGCAAAAGAATCGATCGAGTTTGGATCTTTCACTTCCTCGTACTCGAAAGCTTTCGCCAGTTGGTCGATCTCCTCTTCGTCGTCGTCTTTGCCGCCACTTTTCAAACCAGCACTCGTGGCTATTTCTTCGCGTTGTCTTCTCAACCGCACCTCTTCGGCATCTTTCGCCTTATCGGCGGGCGTCTTCACTAATTTGGAGCCTCCAAAGAACGGGTCCGTTTTTGGAACGGTTCGAATAAACTCCGCGCTCGTTGGCGAACTCACTTTCTTCGTCTTCTCATCATCGTCATCGTCGTCGTCGTCTGAATCGTCCCATCCATCCATACGAATCGCAGTGGACTTTTTCGGCGTTCCGTCGTCGTCCCAATCTCTTCCGTTTCGATCATTATCGCTATCGTCGTCGTCGTCGTCGTCGAAAAAGTCGTCTTTGCCTCCATTCTTCTTTTCCGCCGCGTCCAAAATGAGCTTTTCCATCGCGCCGAGCGGTTCTTCGATTTGCTTCCCGCCGACGGCGTTTACTTTTCCGCCGGGCAAATGCGAAAACTGTGGCAACACCTTCACCTTCAACTCCTCTTCGGTCGATTCTTTGAAGTTTGAGTTTTTCTGTTTACCCTCTCCGGCTAAACCAAGCGTCGCAAACTGTTTAGCGTTCTTCGCGAGATTTTCGGCAAGCTCCGCGGGCGTTTGAGCAGCGACAGCTGAAACGCCAGCGTACGCCGACGATATCGCCGCCGACGCTAAAACCAATGGAACTTCACCAATCTTTGTGTTTGATAGCTTCGCAAACGTAAGCGCGTCTTCATCTTTATCCTTGTTACTACCACCACCACCACCACCGCCGCTAAAACTACTTTGCTTTCGCACCGTCGCAGGCGCCGCGACTCCCGCCGAAGGTGCTTCACCACCCCCGACGTTACCTCGTTCATGCGCCATCTTCGCCTCGTGAGAATCTTCAATCTTTCTCTGATGTTGCTCGTACGAGCCCGACGTTTTCATCGTCCTCAACGCCTCTTGCGCTTGAACTATGTGCGACGTATTCTGTTTCAACTGACTCTCCAAATTCGTGCGTTTCAAACACAAAAACGGGACGTGTAAAAACGTGCTCAACGCTTTCAACCCGAAATTATTCAACATGCTCGTCTCAAATACAAACGGTCGGATTGGCCTGGTCTCAGAAAACAATCTCGCCACTTCCTGCTCGACGTCGTCTATGTGCAAAATCCTCTTCGACGCTGGGTAATCTCTAAAATTCAAGCAAATCGCCACCGGCAAATGCGTCGGTACTTTCTCAATCTCCCTCAACACGTACTCGTACGTCCACTTCTTACTCGGATCTACGCAAAATATAGCCGCGTGTGCGTTTGAATACACATCAATCATAGTCGCGTCCAGCGGAAACGTGTGCGCGCCTTCTTCGATCCCTCCGTTGGCCTCGCCAACCGGCCCGTTCATCAAAGCCGCCCTATGCGCCAACGTCAAACTCTCCGAAATTTTCCTCGCGTTCGCTTTATCCACCACGTCCCACACTTCCAACATGATTTCGTCTCGTAAAGATCCTTTCGCTTTCCACTCCACGTGCGCGGTTTTTATCTCGTTCGTCGGCTGGTACTCGGAGATGAAATCGCCTCCTCGCAATCTTCTCAACAAGGCGGTTTTCCCAGTGGCGGAATCGCCTCTCAAAACGACTTTCACGTTGTACTTCTCTCCGGTTTTTTTAAATCTGTTCGCGATGGCTTGGTCCATTTTCGCAATTTGACGTCTGTTTTGTTGTTGTTGTTGTTGAGAAGACGAAGAAGAGCTCATCATCATCGATCCTAAAGGATTCGACGCAAACGCGGACGAAGAATTCGACGATGAGGAGGAGGAGAACGGGGATGAAATCGCAGGAAGCCAGGAGTACCAAGACGTCGAAGGAGAGCTGGTGGAAGCGAGAACATCGTTAGTGTTTCGCTGCTGATGCGTTTCCGGAGTCGACGACGACATCGTGCGTGGAAGGTCGCGTCGTAATTAATATTTGGGTGGAAATTAAATGGAGAATGTGATGCAAAATCCACGAGTACCTAAAAGAACACACACACACCGCTATTACGACTTTCTTTCGCAGTTTGCAACAGAAGATGTTTTTTGTCTGCAGTTTTCCAACTCGAGACTCAAATCGTCCAACTCTTTCTCCAACGCTCTTCTTTTTTGTCTGAGCCGCGCGATCTCGTCGTCTTTCGTCTTCTCGGAGTTCGAGAGACGTTCGACGAAAGACTGTAACCGAGCGACGGCGGTTGCGAGTTCGGCTTTATCTTTTACCAGCTGCGAATCGGTTTCGGATTGGAATTTTTCACACTCGATGAGGCGTTTATTGGCTAAAACGAGTTGTGATTCGAGATCGGAGACGAGTTTGGCGGTTTGCGTGTGTTCGAACGAAGCGCGTTGGAAAAGCAGACGTTCGCTTCGCTCGTCCTCCTCTCCCGTTTTCGTCGGCGACGAAGCGCCTTCTTCCAACTCTTCTTCTTCATCCTTCGCGAAAAGCTTCCCTATCAGAGCATTCACGAGCACATCTCCATCCATCTTCCCTCGCAATTTCTCTTTCTCCTTTTCCATCTGCTCTTGTATCTCTCTCGCGTTCGTTTCCGCTTTCCTTTCCACTTCTTCTTTCAAAACTTGGAGCGTTTTCTCTTTTCTTTGTTCGTTGAACAGTAACCGATCGACTTCCACTCTCAATCGCATTCTCCCGGCTTCGACTTCGATGAAATCGTTCGTCATCTTCGCGTTGAGTTCACGCATAAATTTTAACTCGCGTTCGAGTTCCCTCGTGTGCGCTTCCGAGAGTTTTTCTTCTTCCTTTTTCGCTTTTCTCTCGCGTTCGAGTTCTGCGTTTTTCTCGTCTGCTCTTAAAAGCTGTTCGCGCAAAGCGTTGAGTCGCGAAGGGAGAAACATTTCAGACGACGCGTGTTCGGACGTTTCGTTTTGATGAGCGTTCGATTTCGCGTTCATCTTGGTTCGAGAAGAAAGAGAGCGCAGGAGAGAGAGAATCAGAGTTTCGCGCGCTTAAGTGCTTACGCGTATTTTGTGACGAGACACCCGACTTTGAATTCAATTTTCTATTACATATAAACGCGCGAGGAGGAGGAGAAGGAGGAGAGTTATCACTTCTTCACTAAGTTCTTCGCCAACAGTGGATTATTACTCGCAAACTGACTCAACTTTTGCTTCTCTCGCATCTTCGCCTTCCGCATCTCTTCCTCTTTCACTTGCTCGGGAGTTAACTTCCCGGTGGCTAAATCCTTCGCTTTTTGTGCCTCTTTTAAAGCTTTTTTCTCCGCCATCGCTTTCGCGTCTCTTTCGGCTCTTTGCGCGGGCGTTAACGATTCTTTGTTCCCTTTCGCATTTTTATCGTTGCTGCCTTTCTTGGCGTTCTTTTCGCGAGCGAGGTCGCGAGATAATCCTCGCGCCATTTGACGTGTGACGTGATGTGTGATTTCAAGTGACGAATAAAAAAGAAGTTTCCCCTCAGAATGTTCTTGGAAAATAAAAGACGATGATGACGATGATGTTAAGAAGTGCGTCGAGAAGACGCGCCGCTTCTCACTCGTCGTCCTCCGAGTTGTTCTTTTCTCTGGTGAAGAAGAGTTCGTCGTTCACGACGACGGGTTTAAGAGGTGATGTGTTTTACGATGATGATGATGATGAGAAGAAGAGCGTCAATACCTATTACCCGATGATGATGATGAGAAAAGAGAACAACATTAACGACGCGAAAAGGAGGAGGAGACATGAGAGGATGTTTTCCTCCTCGTCAGCGTCGACGTCTTCTTCTTCTCCTAATACTACTACTAAAGTCGACGATATCCTCAAGCAGTTCTTGTCGTTAACCGCCGAGGAGAAACGAGACGTGTTTCAAAGTCTGTTCGGAAAAGGAGGAGAAGAGAGGAAAATTTTAGCCGAGAAGGAGAAGAAGTTGTTCGCGGCGTTCGATAGCGACGGGGATAAAATGTTAACGCCGCAAGAGTTTCAAAACTTTCACCGGGCATTTTTGTGGCGACATTTACAGCAGGAGCCGGAAGTAGGAAACGAGGACGGAGAGCAGAGGAGTAGCGGGAGTAGCGGGAGTAGTAAAGAGATCACCTACGCGCAGCTTAAATCGGTGGCGCTTTCGCAGATGTACCCGTTCATCGGGTTTGGTTTTTTAGATAACGCTTTGATGCTTGCGTTTGGGGAAACTATTGAATCATCGGTCGGACTGTCGCTGGGTTTATCAACGATGGCGGCCGCGGCGATTGGGAACACGTTGTCCGACGTCTGCGGCGTCGGGTTGGCGAATAAGATTGAGTATTGGTGTGCAAAGTTTGGATTGACGGAAGAGGTGACGATGACGACGGGCCAGGCGAAAGAGATGCGGGTGGTGGTGGCGAGATTAGGCGGGGCGATGACGGGAGTAACCATAGGATGCATCGTCGGATCGTTCCCGCTCTTGCTTCATTAGCTTTATTTATTACTTTTTGTAAACGTATTTATTATTGTATTGTTTTAATTTACACGCATCTGTTCGACGCGGCGTTGCTTTAATCTAACTAAAGAGTTCCGCTCAGGCCCGGAACGTGTATCCCGACCGCTCAAACTCTTGAATTTCTCGCCTCGAGATGAGCAAATCGCAACCAATTCGCGCGTGCGTAATACCGGCTCTGCAAGTAATCTCTTTTCCTTTCAATCGGTACGTCAACGTGCAGCAGTAAATCATTTCTGACGCACCCGCGACGACACCGTGCACGGCTTGTTTCTCCCATCTCGACTCAGTCGGACGTCCTAACGCATCGCACAGACCGAGCGTTTGCGCGATGTGCTTTTGAATCAACGTACACCCACCGTTCCCGGTATCTAAGCACGCGCGATACTTTCCGAGCCACTGCAATCCCATGTCTCGAACTTCTACGTACTCGTCCGTAGATATTTGAAAATCTTCCGCGCACGGCCCTTCCGCAGGGATGTACATGGGCGGCTGCCAAAACGGATTCTCGTTCGCATTCCACTCTTCTGCGCTCGTATTCCCTTCTTCTTTTTTGTCCTTCTCGTCAGCGGGTTCTCGAAACCCAAGCAACCGTTTCTTTGCGCGTTCCAACATCACTCTCCTCCTCTCAACTTTCCTCTTCCTCTCCTTCTCTTTCTCGTCGTCAACAACGTCGTCGTCTATCACAATGGGTTTCATATCTTCCTCCAACTTTCTCTTCTTACTCTCTTCGTTCCAAGCGAGTTCGGTTTGCTCGTAGGATTTCGTCAACTTCTCTCGATTGACGTCTCTCCCTGCAAACATCGGCGACTCTTCGTCCTTTTCTTCTCCCTCCTCGTTCTCATTCTTCTTCAAACTCTTCTCCAAACTCTTACTCGGTCTGCTCCAATCGAACATGTCCACGAACGCGTTGTTCGTCCTCTTCGGCTTCTCCTTCTTTTCCTTCTCCTTCTCGATTCCATCGTCGTCTTTTCGTTCCATCTCTCGAATCTCCTCCTTCGTCATTAAACTCGCGCCTTTCACTCTCTTTTCCCCTCTGCTCAACTTTTCCCACACCGGCTTCTCTATACCTTTGAAACAATCGTAACACTGCTTGTGATGCTTTGGCGCATCCGAGATATCCGTTCCACAATCTCGACAATATTTCTCTTCTTTTGCGATTTTAGAACCGTCGATGTGCGTTTTATTCGTACACGAAGACGCGAGGTGCGTGGAACGTCCACAACGCGTGCACGGCGCATTTTTCACCTCATTCGACGGTGGATTTGGTTTCTTTTTCTTATACTTATTGTTGTTGTACGTGGACTTTTTCTTGAAGTCCGCGAAGGTGTGGATGGGCATCGAAGAAGTGGAGTGAAATGAAGCAATTTTTGGTGGTTTCAAACTTTTTTTGCATGCGTTTTTTTTCTTTTTTGTTCTTTTTAGGTGTTCACATTTGTGGTGGTCGTCCTCCCTCTCTTTCGAGGGGTCCAGACTTCCTTCAAGTCATAATACTAGTATTATTAAACAGAGCTATCGTCTCGCTATCAACCGTTACGATGATGATCAATCGCGTGGATGTATAAATTCTATAACTTTCTCCTAATAACGCGCGAGTGCGCAATGTGTATGCACAGTATCATCATTTTTTCTTTTTTGGTGGTTTTAAAACGACAGCCATCGCGTTCGCGTCGACTTCGTCGTGCAGCGCGTGCCACATTTTGGAAGCGAGGTTGAACTTTAACGTTTTCAAGATTCGACTGGAGCGCAACGCATCTGGAACTTTCTCGCTCGTGCCGTGGATTTTTCGCAAGGCGACGCCGTCGACGTTTCTTCCATCGCCGCCGGTACTTTCGCTTTTGCTCACTTTATACAAACCGCGATAGGTTTTCGAGTTTTCACTGGTTTCCGAGAACAAGATTATGAATTGATGCTTCGCCCCCGGAGCGTTTTCAGTTTCCAACGCTTGCAACGCTTCGTTTCGAAGACGTTTCATCTGATCGCTTTCGCCTGCCAAGGCTCCAAATTTCAGCGCTATTTTAATTTCAGACGCGTTCGTTCGTTTTCCAACGTTTGCTGATGCTTTCGAGAAGGATGGTGATACCGATGGTGACGAAGCGCGTCTCAATCGCTCGGCACTCTTCGCAAAATACGGAGAGGAGGTTTTATTTACTTTTTTCTTCTCTCCAGACGCAAATGACGAAGATAAAGACGCTTTTCCTCGTCTCAGCAAAGCAATCTCAGCAACCGAGAGTTTCGTTTCCGCTTTCGATACCGCGGCTTCGTCCGGATTGAGCGGCGAAAACCACGCCAAAGGTTCGGGGTTTCTCCTCACTTTCGAAACGCTCGACACTTGATTTTCTTCGTTTTCTTCTTCTTCTTCTTCTTCTTCTTCTTCTTCCGTGCTTTTATTCCATCGCATAAAACTCGGCGCGCGCTGTATGGGTGATCTTCGTTCAAACAAATCATTTCCATCTTCCTCTCTATCCTCTTCATCATCATTTCTTCGCGTGATAATATTGTTAGCATTTGAATTCTTAAACGGCGGCGACGTCTCGAACGTCCTCTCGCCGCCTAACAATGAAAACGCGTTGATAAACTTCACCGGCGACGAGACGTTTGGAGGAGCGGGAGGTAACGAAGTAGAAGACGAACCTCTCGCGTTCGGCGCGACGATGTGATCAAAGCCTAAATCATCGAGCTCGTCCAACGCGTCTCCATCTCTCGTTCCAAATACATCGTCGTCGTCTTCGTCCTCTTCCTCATTATCCTCCTCCTCCTTCGCGTCTTCTTCTCCCTTTTTGTCGTCGTAACCGTGCAAAAAATCCTTCGACAACTTTTCAACTTCCTCTCTCAAATCGTACTTCTCTTTCAACTTTTGAATAACTTCCAGAATACCAAACTCGTCTTCCTCTAACACCGCTTTCACGTATTCTCCGCCAACGTTCAACTCGTCCAAAGCGACGTGGAGCAACACCGAATCCGACGGGCTTTTATTATTATTATTATCATCATCATCATCATCGTCGTTCGTCTTCTTCGTTCTCTTCGTCAAATCCTGCTCTTTCGAGAGTAAATTCTCGCACAGAACGAGGAGCACCGAGCACGACTTCAGCTCTTTCACGGACGCGATAGAAGAACGCTGGTTCGTGACTTCGCTCAGCCACGATAACAACCCCGACATCATCGACGATCGTTGTTCTTTCATGTCTTCTTTCGTGTTCATTTTGATATACAATTAGTATAAAGTTTGTGGGATTTTCAAAAAGTCCTCCAAAACACCACGCGTTGTTTTCCTCAACTGTCTGCTTGCTTATTTTTCTTGGGGCGTTGGGGACAAACACACATCAAAAAACCAACGAAAAAAAAAGATACGGAAGTTGATGAGAAAATTTCTTTATTATATAGTAAGCGTCGACGCACACAAACTACAAGAGATCGAAAGAACAACTCTTCAGAAATAATAGTAATAATGTTCACCTCGTCGTCGTCTGCATCGTCGTCTTCTATCGGTTTTTCCTCTTTTCTTCTTCAAAATCATCTCTTTGGAGGAGGAGGAAAGAATGATGATGTTGGAGGAAGATGCTTTTTGAAAAAAACGCGTGGCTCTCGTTCCACGTCGTCTTTTTATGCGAGAAGACAGTTAAGAAGAAACAACAACAAATCCATCGCGATAACAGAGTGCGTGACGGCAAAAACAGCCTTAAAAGAGTGGTCGAAAACGGAGAAAGCGATCGAACGAGGCGAACAAGTCTTGTTATTCAGAAAAGGAGGGATCAACGACAACAACAACGGTGGGTTTCAGATTTTGGAGAATCAGTTTGTCATATTCCCGACGTCGTTTCATTCTGCCAATAATGGGGGCGAAAGCGACGCAATGCCCGATATGAAGAAAGGCGACTCGGTGCCATTTTCGATCGTCTGTCGAATAACTCGAGCGTGGCAAACCTCCGATAAGAGCGTGATTAAAGCTTTGGAGAAATTTCACGCGTTGCGAGAGGATGAAATCGTATCTCGGGTGAATTATAAACCGAACGAACCGTATTCGATTTTAGAGGTGCGAGCGTACGTGTTGCCGAAGGACGAGTACGCGTTACCGGCGGACGTGGAGAAGTACGGCGGTTGTAAATCCTGGATTGAAAAACTCCCGTTTGGAATTCCAGACACGACCACGCTCCCTCCTGTGCTCGATCAGAGAGACTGGTTGATTTCTCAATCCGACTTAAAACGGAAGCTTGAGTTTCTCGTGGCCACCGGCGTCGAGATCAAGGAGTTGCCCATATAAACTATAAAATATATTAGTAGCATTCTTTTCTGTTGTAATATAAAGTATAAAATCTACGATGTTATGGAATAATACGTGTATATAGTTACATTTGGTGTTTTGTCTCTCTCTTTATTGTTCTCTCTCTCTCTCTCTCTCTCTTCTCTTTTTTTATCTAAACTCGTCCTCCAACGCTCTGAACGCGTCGATCAAATCGGTTTCTAATTGCGTCAATCTTTGTTGCACCACGTCTTCTCCATCCCCCGGGTCTTCAAACTTTTGACTGGCAATTCTATACATCAAATCTCCCATTCGCGCTTGGATGACGTTAAACGTAATCTTAGCTCCGTCGGTCATTTGTGTTCTCTCAACCGCGGCGTTGGATAAATCGTAAAACAAGACGATGTTTTTCAACATCGCGATGGACTTGTAAAACGGGCAGTACTTATCGTACGGCGTGAACGAGTTTTGTTGAAGAAAATCCTCCTTCAAAAACTTGGCAGTTTCCAACGTAATTTTATCGCTCTCTGCTAACGAATCCTTACCGACTAATTGAACGATTTCGTTCAATTCGTCTTCTTTTTGTAAAACGTCCCGAGCTTTCGCGCGCGTCTTCAAAAACGTCGGATCCGTCTTCTCATAAAACGGTTCTAACGCGTTGTTGTATTTCGAGTACGAAATCAACCAGTTGACGGAAGGAAAGTGTTTTCTCTGCGCCAACTTTTTATCCAAACCCCAAAAGACTTGGACGATACCTAAGGTTGCGGAGGTGACTGGATCGGAGAAATCCCCGCCCGGAGGAGAAACCGCGCCGACGATGGTCACGGAACCTTCTCTCGACGGCGAACCTAAACACTTCACTCTTCCTGCTCTCTCGTAGAACGATGCCAATCTGGCGCCTAAATACGCCGGATAACCAGAATCCGCCGGCATTTCCGCTAATCTCCCTGAAATCTCTCTCAACGCCTCGGCCCATCGAGACGTGGAATCTGCCATCATAGAGATGTTATACCCTTGGTCTCTAAAATACTCTGCTAAGGTGATCCCGGTATAAATCGAAGCCTCTCTCGCCGCGACTGGCATGTTCGACGTGTTCGCCACCAGCGTCGTTCGCTTCATGATGCTTTCTTCCGAACCGTCCGGCAACGTCATCGTCAACTCCGGGAACTCGTACAACACTTCCGCCATCTCGTTCCCTCGTTCACCACAACCGACGTAAATAATCCCGTCAGAGTTACTATACTTCGACAGCGCTTGCGAAATGACCGTCTTTCCGCACCCAAACGCGCCTGGAATCGCGCACGTTCCGCCTTGCACCGAAGGGAACATAATATCCAACACTCTCTGACCGGTTAACAACGGATGATTCGCGGCTAATTTCTCCGCCGTCGGTCTTGGCGCTCTCACTGGCCACTGCTGCAACATCGTAAACTCCTTCTTCTCGCCATTAAACTCGACCTCGATAACTTTCTCTTTCAAATCGTACTCGCCTTCCTCCGCCAAGTACGTGATTTTCCCTTTCGCGTTCGGCGGTAACATGATTTTGTGACTAATCAACACGTTTTCCGGAACGACTGCAAAAATATCCCCGGCAGAAATGTGGTCGCCAACCTTATACCTCTTATTCTCTCCGCCTTTGGGATGTTGGAACTCCCACGTCTTCGCGATGTCCAACGCCGGCACGTTCACCCCTCTCGGAATGAAGCAGTCGCCGCTCAATTGCGCAATCGTTTCCAACGGCCGTTGAATCCCATCAAAGATGTTCCCCATCACGCCTGGGCCTAAGGACACCGACAACGGTTGTCTCGTCCGTTGCACCGGATCCCCGACGGTCAAACCCGCCGTTTCTTCGTAACACTGAATCGTCGCCGTGTCGCCTTCGAGCCGAATGATCTCCCCGATGAGTTGATCTCCTCCGACCCTGACGAGCTCGTACATGGCTGCGCCGTACATGTTCTCCGCGATCACGACTGGGCCGGAGACTTTTTTCACCGCGCCGTACTCGGACTCCGGTTGTTCGTCCTCGAATGCCGCCATCTTTGTTGTTGTTGTTGTTGTTGTTGTTGTCTTTGTCGTTTGTTCTCGTGCGTTCTAATAAAATGGATAAAACACGAACAAAGTGAGGGAAACAAAGTCTGACGTTTTTCGCTTGAAAAAATTTTATC
>Ga0255765_1005399_pt1 | contig 12114 bp, 17 predicted proteins | sample 041ome_8_FD_179965 | JGI IMG/M metagenome (GOLD analysis project Ga0255765, IMG submission 179965) | Coastal salt marsh microbial communities from the Groves Creek Marsh, Skidaway Island, Georgia - 041407BS metaG (version 2) | ecosystem: Environmental > Aquatic > Marine > Intertidal zone > Salt...
TTCCTTTGAATGTTGCTACCGTTGAGGTGGTTAGATTGCAAGCAATTGCAGCTAAGATGTCTTTTAAAGCAACGTGGATGGCAAACGTAGATAAGGGAGATAGGGCAAAAAAGAATATATACTTTACGGCAGCAGCATCAATTAATGAATTGGTTGCAGCTCTCAAGTATATTGCTCGATAATATTATGGTTAAAAATTTATTACAAGACATGATGGGCGATTCAGCCAAGATTAATACTGTTCAAGAAGAAATGAATGAGCTTGTTGAAAAGATTAATTCTGGCTATATCGCTAAGCGTGGCCCAAAGCATCAACAGAAGAAAACCTTTGCACCTTCTACTATTGCCTACGGGCATGGAGAATGTCCTAGATATTGGTATCTAGCTTTCGAGGGTGGCACTTTTGAAGATCATGCAGACCCATTTGCTGGTGCGAATATGACTAATGGAACTAAGTCTCATGAGCGTATTCAGGAAGCAATGAAGGATGCTGGCATTGTCATTGATTCAGAATTTAAGATTACATATAATGACCCACCTATCTTTGGGTTTGGAGATGTGCTAATCGACTGGAAGGGAGAAGAGCTTCTAGTTGAGATTAAAACTGCTATGCAGGAGGGCTTTGAGTATAGAAAAGCAAACCGCAAAGCAAAGCTTGGTCACTTGATTCAGGTTCTTATTTATATGAAGATTCTGAAAAAAGCCAGGGCAGTTATTATTTATGAAAACAAAAACAATCATGAACTATTGGCGATACCTGTCAATATTAGTGATTATTATATTGGTTGGGTAGACCAGACATTTGAGTGGATGCGTACAGTTCGTAAGGCTTGGGAAGACAAAAAACTTCCCACCAAGAACTACCGATCTAATTCAAAGATCTGCAAGACATGTCCACTAAAGGCTGTTTGCGATCAGGCTGGAAAGGGAGACGTAGAGATTAAGTCTATGGAGCCTTTAGATGAAAAACTGTCAATGGTGTGATGCCACTTTCGAAACAAATATTTCTTATAAGATCTACTGCTCTACTGAGTGCAGAGAAGAAGCTACTAAAGAAAAGATAGCTGAAAAGTATGCACAAAAACGTAGAGCTAAGATGATGAATAAAAAAAGGCATTGCAAATCATGTGGCTCACTTCTTTCCGCATATAACGATGAAACTATTTGTCATGCATGTAGTGTAGATCCTAAAGATGTTGCTAAGGCTTTGAAAGAGCTGAAGGATATTGCTAATGGTAAAGCTTAATGAAATACTTGATCCTAAACCGAATAAGCTTTGCTCTATTGATGCTAGTACTAACAGTCTTGCGTTTGCTATATTCGATTCTGGTAAGCTTGTCAGTGTTGGCAAAATCAATTTTAAGGGAGTAGATGCTTACCAAAAGATTGCTGATTCTGTTAGAAAGACCAGAGCATTCTTTGAACATCATAATGATTTAGATGCTATTGTAATTGAGCATACGGTGTTTATGAATAGTCCTAAGACAGCAGCTGACCTAGCACTGGTTCAGGGAGCAATGCTTGGCGGAATAACTCTTAATGGTGTTAAAACAATTAAGTCTATTAATCCCATTGCTTGGCAAACTTTTCTGGGTAATGGAAAGCTAACCAAAGAAGAGAAGATAAAGATTAGAGAAGAGAATCCAGGCAAGAGCGATTCGTGGTATAAGAATCGTGAGCGTGAGTTCAGGAAACAAAGAACAATTAAGCTAATTGATATTAACTATGGTAAAACTATAACTGACAATGATATAGCTGATGCTGTAGGCGTGGGTCATTATGCTATTAACAACTGGTATAAGCTGACTTGACAAGGAGATGCAATGGCTGCTAAACTTTATACAAATGAAACATGGCTCAAGAAGAGATATCATCTTGACCGTAAGACACCAGAAGAGATCGCTAGAGAATGCGGTGTCACTGTAGAAACAATATATGTTTATCTAGCTAAGTTTGGATTGAGGAAATCTAGAAGATGAGTAAAGAGACGGAAGATCAAATTGATCGGGTGGTGAATGAGATTAGGGATATGCTCATTGCCAAGAATCGTGCCTATGGCGATTCTGCCATTGACCCTGTAAGGGTTTTTTCTAAGGCAGATGCTGTAGAGCAAATCTATGTTCGTATTGATGACAAGTTGTCAAGGGTAAAGCGAGGACATGAGTATCCAGGTGATGATACTATTTCAGATCTTATTGGATATTTAGTGTTGTTGCTTATTGCAAAGGAGAGAGATGAAGCAGTTCAGTAAAAAAGAAAACCTATCATTTGATGATATTTTGCTAGTTCCACAGTATTCTGACATTACAAGTCGTAAAGATGTAAGCCTAAGAACAGCTATTGGCCGTGGAACAAAGAAGTCTATTGGCCTAGACTTGCCACTTATTGCTGCACCAATGGATACTGTGTGTGAATGGGAGATGGCTTCTGCTATGCGTAGATCTGGTGGGCTTGGAATTATCCATCGCTACATGCCTATTGATAAGCAGGTTGAGCAGATAAGGCTTGGAGCAGCTTCTGGCCGTGTTCTTGGCGGATCTGTTGGTGCTAGGGGCAGCTTCATTTCTGATGCACAACTTTTAGTAGATGCTGGAGCAGCACTAATTCTTGTAGATGTAGCTAATGGTCATAGCCAGATTGCTATTGATGCTGTAAAGCATTTGAGAAATGTTTTCGGTGAGCAGGTACACATCATGGCTGGCAATGTCTCTACTTGGGATGGATACGCTAGGCTGTGTGATGCTGGGGTAGACTCAGTCCGTGTCGGTATTGGTGGAGGCTCTGCTTGTACTACACGGGTTGTCAGTGGCCATGGAGTTCCTACATTAGCTTCCGTAATGTCTATTCTAGAAAAGATAGACTACAAACTTGATCCAGCTGTTATTGCTGATGGTGGCATTCGTAACTCTGGTGATGCAGCTAAGGCTCTAGCAGCTGGTGCTAAAGCAGTAATGGTTGGAAGATTGCTAGCTGGTACTGATGAGTCTCCTGGAGAGATTGTGGACGGTCGCAAAGTATTCCGTGGAATGGCATCCAGAGAGGCTCAGGAAGAGGGTAGAGGCTCTGTGTCGGGCGTAGAAGGCATTGCAACGACTATCCCATATATTGGACCAGTTAAAAACGTATTAGAAGACTTTAAAGCTGGTCTTAGCAGTGCTCTCTCGTATACTGGTGTTGACAACCTTGTTGACTTCCACTTCGAAAGTATGTATAATAGAGTATCGAGTAATTCATTAAATGAAACTAAACCACACGCTAAGGAGTAACATTGCGTAAGCGTAAGTCTGTCCCACCACCACCAAGCAAGTTTTTTCGTTTCCCTGAAATCACTGTAGGTAATTTCATTATTGAAAAGGGAGACATAATTAAGATTGATGGTGAGTGGGGGCAAAGATTTAAATTTGATTGCCTAGTTACTAATAAAGAGACTGGTGCTCAGTGGATTGATTGCTTTGAAGTCCACAAGATGCGTACTGGTGTGCTAAGATCATTTAGGCTAGATAGGGTTAAGCGAATTCCAAAGAGAAGGGGCAAACGTCGTGCCAAGCGAGGAACAAGTAGTACAACATCTTGATGAAGTAAATAGAGTAGTTGGCGAATATCTTAAGGGTAGTGATCCAACCAAGATCTCTAAAGAGCTTGCAATTCCAAGAACTAGGGTTGTGACTCTTATCAAAGAGTGGCAGACTATGGCTTCTGATAACTCTGCAATTCGTGCCAGGGCTAAAGAAGCTCTAGCTGCAGCAGATGAACATTACAGTAGACTAATTACTCACACATATGATGTTATTGATGAGGCTACAACTACTGCTAATCTTAGTGCTAAAACTGCTGGCATTAAGCTAGTTATGGATATTGAATCTAAGCGTATTGAGATGCTACAAAAAGCTGGCTTGCTTGAGAACAAAGAGCTTGCTGAAGAGATGATGGAGGTTGAGCGTAGACAGGAGATTCTTATGAATATTCTTAAAGACATTGCTGCTGAACATCCAGAGGTTCGTGATAAGATTATGCATAAGCTATCAGAAGCATCAAAAGGTTTAAACGAGACAGTAACGATTGTACAAAATGTTTGATGAATTTTTAGAGGTATTACAGGATAACCCATTTGATGAAAACCCTGTCGATGTCAAGACGTTTGTAGAGGGCGAGGACTACCTTGGTCAGCCACCATTGTCTGATATCCAATATGACATTGTTCTAGCAATGAGCCAGATCTATCGATTGGAAGATCTGCAAATGCTGATGGGCAATGACGAGGGTTCAAAGTTTTACAAAAAATATACTAAGAATGAGGTTATCCTCCAGCTCGGCAAGGGTAGTGGTAAAGACTTTGTATCTACTGTTGCTGTAGCATACATTGTGTATAAGCTATTGTGCCTTAAAGATCCAGCACGGTATTTTGGTAAGCCAGCTGGAGATGCTATTGATATTATTAACATTGCTATCAACGCACAACAGGCTAAGAACGTGTTCTTCAAAGGTTTTAAAACTAAAATTGAGAAGTCCCCATGGTTTGCTGGTAAGTACTATGCAAAAATGGATTCTATTGAGTTTGATAAGTCTATTACTGTTTACTCTGGTCACTCTGAGCGTGAGTCGCATGAGGGTCTAAACCTTTTAGTTGCAGTGCTAGACGAGATCTCTGGTTTTGCTAATGAGGTTGGAACTGGTAATGAGCAGGGTAAGACTGCTGATAACATCTACAAAGCCTTCCGTGGAACTGTAGATTCTCGTTTCCCTGATTTGGGTAAGGTGGCACTACTGTCCTTCCCTCGCTATCCAGGTGACTTTATTTCTACGAAGTATGAAGATGCAATCTTAGATAAAGAGGTTATTCAGAGATCTTACAGGTTTGTTATGAATCCTGATTTGCCAGAAGATCAAGAGGGAAACAGCCTAGATATTACGTGGGACGAAGATAACATTGTTTCATATAAATATCCTGGAGTGTTTGCACTTAAACGACCAACGTGGGAAGTGAATCCTACTCGCAAGATCGATGACTTTAAGCTAGCTTTCTACACTGACATGGGCGATGCTATGATGCGTTTCTTGTGTGTGCCCACATTCTCATCTGATGCTTTCTTTAAACAAAGAGATAAGGTGCAGTCTGCGATGTCTTTACGTAATCCTTTGGATTCGTTTAGGCGATTTGATTCAACGTTTGAGCCTGATCCAGAGAAGACTTACTTTGTTCATGCTGACCTTGCTCAGCAGCATGACAAGTGTGCTGTTGCTATTGCACATGTAGAGAAGTGGGTAAACATTCAGGTAATAAAAGACTATGAGCAGGTAGCACCAATAGTTGTGGTCGATGCTGTAGCTTGGTGGGAGCCAAAAGTGGAAGGCCCAGTCGATCTTTCTGAAGTAAAGAAATGGATTCAGAACCTGAGACGTATAGGCTTCAATCTTGGGCGTGTTAGTTTTGACCGCTGGCAATCCTTTGATATTCAGAATGAGCTTAAGGCTGTGGGTATCAAAACAGAGACAGTATCAGTAGCTAAGAAGCACTATGAAGATATGGCTATGCTTATTTATGAAGACAGACTAGTTATGCCAGCTATTGATTTGCTTTTTGAAGAATTGACAGAGCTTAAGATTGTCAGGGGTAATAGGGTTGACCACCCTCGTAAAAAGTCTAAGGACTTGGCTGACGCTGTTTGCGGTGCTGTCTTTGGTGCTATTTCTCATACACCACGTAACATTAATCAAGAGGTTGAGATTCACACGTTTAGGGATAGGCCAAAGAGGGATGAATTTGAACCTTTGCCACCTAACGTGATACAATATAAACCTATGCCAGAAGATGTTAGAGAATATCTGGATAATATGGGAATGATTTAACATTCTTGTAACATGGCTTTTATAAAGAGAGAGTACAATTGATTTTACCTATTAGTATTGTTTACTTTTCAAACGTATCTGAAAACACAAAAAGATTCGTTGAGAAGCTTGATAATAATGCTAATAGGCTGCCCATCAAATGGGATAAGGATAATCCTTTTCTTATTGAAGAGGAGTATATTCTAATTGTTCCAACTTACGGTGGGGGCAGTGAGGGTCATGCCATACCAAAATCTGTTAGAGAGTTTTTAAATATTAAATCTAACAGGGCATACCTACGTGGTGTGATTGGAACTGGTAATACTAATTTTGGTGAGCACTATTGTAAGGCAGCAGAGATGATCTGTGAAAAGACTGGTGTTCCACTAATTGCCAAGGTGGAGTTGCTTGGCACAGCAGAAGATGTAGAAAAAATTATAGGAAGGTTAAGGCTGCTTTATGAGTACGAACTATAGCTATCATGAGCTAAACGCAATGTTGAACCTCTACAGTGAGGACGGCAAGATTCAATTTGATAAGGATAAAGAGGCAGCTAAATACTATTTCTTAGACCACGTTAATCAAAACACTGTGTTCTTCCACAGCTTGGAAGAAAAGATTGATTACCTTGTTGAGAATGAATACTATGACAAGGCTGTGCTTGATCAATACGATTTTGATTTTATTAAGTCTTTATTTAAACAAGCATATGGTCACAAGTTCCGCTTTCCAACGTTCCTTGGGGCATATAAGTTTTACACATCTTATGCTTTGAAAACCTTTGACGGTACACGTTACCTAGAAAGGTTTGAAGACCGTGTCTGCATGAACGCACTCATGCTTGCACGTGGAGATAAGAAGCTTGCTCAGGATCTCGTAGAAGAGATTATTACTGGGCGATTCCAACCTGCTACACCAACCTTCTTGAATTCTGGCAAGAAGCAGAGGGGTGAATTCGTTTCATGCTTCCTGCTTCGTATCGAAGATAATATGGAGTCTATCTCACGAGGCATCAATTCTTCGCTGCAGTTGTCAAAACGTGGAGGTGGTGTAGCACTTAACCTAACCAACCTGCGTGAAGCTGGTGCACCAATCAAGAAGATTGAGAACCAGTCCTCTGGTGTGCTGCCCGTAATGAAGTTGCTAGAAGACAGCTTCTCATACGCTAACCAGCTTGGTGCTCGTCAAGGTGCTGGTGCTGTTTACCTAAATGCACACCACCCAGATATCTTGCAGTTCCTTGACACTAAGCGTGAGAACGCAGATGAAAAGGTTCGCATCAAAACACTAAGTCTTGGTGTTGTTGTTCCAGACATCACGCTAGAGCTTGCTAAGGCAAACGAGGACATGTATCTATTCTCGCCTTATGACATCGAGAGGGTATACGGAGTGCCAATGTCTGATATTTCTATTACAGATAAGTATCAGGAGATGGTAGACAATGCTGACATTAGTAAGAAGAAGATTAACGCTCGTGACCTGTTTCAAACTATTGCTGAGCTTCAGTTTGAGTCTGGCTATCCTTACGTTGTCTATGAAGACACTGTAAACAATGCTAACCCAGTAGAGGGTAGAATTAACATGTCTAACCTTTGTTCTGAGATTCTTCAGGTAAACACACCAACAACATATAATGCAGACTTGTCTTATGATGAGATCGGTAAAGATATTAGTTGTAACCTTGGCTCATTGAATATTGCTAAGATGATGGAGTCTCCAGACTTTGGAAAGAGTGTTGAAGTTGCTATCAAGGCTTTGACATCTGTTGCTGATCTTAGCTACATTGAGTCCGTAATGTCTATCGCTGAGGGCAACAAGAAGTCACGTGCTATTGGCCTTGGTCAGATGAACCTCCATGGTTACTTTGGTAAAGAGAAGATGCATTATGGAGATGAAGAGTCTGTAGACTTTACTAATATTTATTTCTACACTATCTTGTTCCATGCTCTCAAGGCTTCTAATGAGATGGCTAAGAAAACTGGTAGCCCATTTGATAACTTTGAGAATTCAAAGTATGCATCTGGTGAGTTCTTTGAGAAGTACACATGCTGTGACTGGAAGCCAGCAACCAAGAAGGTAGCTAAGCTATTCAAGGATGCTAATATTGATATTCCTAATGCAGCAGATTGGGAAAAGCTAAAGAAGTCCGTAATGAAGTATGGTTTGTACAATCAAAACCTACAAGCTGTTCCACCTACTGGATCAATTAGTTATATTAATAATAGTACAAGCTCTATTCACCCTATTGCTTCTCAGGTTGAGATTCGTAAGGAAGGAAAGCTGGGTCGTGTTTACTACCCAGCACCATATCTAACTAACGAGAATAGGGAATACTTTACAGATGCTTATGAGATTGGGCCAGAGAAGATCATTGATGTCTATGCTGCTGCAACACAGCACGTAGACCAGGGCCTATCTCTAACACTATTCTTTAAGGATACTGCTACTACACGTGACATAAACAGAGCACAGATTTATGCATGGAAGAACGGTATCAAAACAATCTATTATATTAGAATCCGTCAGCAAGCCCTTGAGGGCACTGAGATGGACAACTGCGTAAGTTGTATGCTATGAGTCAAGGAAGGTATGCATATTTAATGGAAAAATTTATCAAACCAATCAACTGGAATAAGATCGAAGATCCAATTGATTTGGAGGTCTGGAATAGGCTTACAGCTAACTTCTGGTTGCCAGAAAAAGTGCCAGTAGCTAATGACATTCAGGCATGGTCACTCATGACAGATGAAGAGAAAGAGCTAACCAAGCGTGTATTCACTGGACTAACAATGCTAGACACCGTACAGGCGACTGTCGGGGCTATCAAGCTAATGCCAGATGCACAGACACAGCATGAAGAAGCGGTGCTAACTAACATCGCCTTTATGGAGTCTGTTCACGCTAAGTCATATTCTAATATCTTTTCTACTCTGTGTTCTTCAGATGAGATTGAGGACATCTTCCGTTGGAGCATGGAGAATCCTTATCTTAAAAAGAAAGAAGAGATTATCCTAAAGCGATATGATGGCAAGAATGAGATGGAAAGAAAGATTGCATCTGTATTGCTAGAGTCTTTCTTGTTCTACTCTGGATTCTACTGGCCAATGTATCTATCGTCAAGATCTAAGTTAACTAACACAGCAGACATGATTCGTCTCATCATCCGTGATGAGGCTGTGCATGGCTATTACATTGGTTACAAGTTCCAGCAGCGTTATGCCAATCTAGTCGATGAAGCTAAGGATAGATACAAGGCATACGCTTATGATCTTACAATGGAATTGTTTGAAAATGAAGCTAAGTATACTGCTGACCTGTACGACGGGGTAGGACTAACAGAAGACGTAAAGAAGTTCTTGCACTACAATGCAAATAAAGCACTAATGAACCTAGGCTTTGATGCGTTGTTCCCAGCAGAACTAACTAATGTTAATCCTGCTATTATGGCAGCACTGTCACCTAATGCTGACGAGAATCACGACTTCTTCAGCGGTAGCGGATCATCATATGTCATTGGTAAGCACGAGAGCACCACTGATGACGATTGGGACTTCTGATATACTTTTAGTATGTCAGTGCCAGAAGATGACTTTGAAGATCTAAAAGAAAAACTACAAGATGACATTTATGTAGAACAATTTCTTTCTGCAGCAATACAGATTATACTATTTGGAGATAAAGATGAATCATAATGAACGTGTCCTAAACTGGAAACCATTTCACGATAAAAGATCAAAAAGATATGGAATTAGTTCATACCTTAAAGGTCAAAGAATTAAAAGTGAAAGAGTTATGTGGGAGGAGGGTATCGTTCTAGATCAAGGCTCTGAAGGTGCTTGTGTTGGTTTTGGTTGGATGGGTAATCTTCTTGCTGAGCCTAATGCTCCAGAAGAACAGCCAGATGTTAACTCAGCTAACTCTCTTGCAATTCAGTATTACAAGAGGGCACAGAAGATCGACCAGTGGCCTGGTGAAGACTATGAGGGCACTTCTGTTCTTGCTGGTGCTAAGATCATGCAGCAAGAAGGATTTATCGATAGCTATAGGTGGTGCTTTGGAATTGATGATGTTCGTAGAGCTGTCATTGCTACTGGCCCAGTGGTAATCGGTATTCCTTGGCACAAGGGGATGTATAGCACTAGGCCAAGCGGTATGGTTGTTGTTACTGGTAAGGCTGTTGGTGGTCACTGTCTAGTAATCACTGGCTATGATCCAGCAATGAAGATTGGAAATAAAACATACGAGGTTTATCGTTGGAGAAATTCCTGGGGTAGCGACTATGGCATCAATGGATCTGGATATATTAAAGCAGAAGATCTAGCTAAACTATTGTCAAGCAATGGTGAAGCCTGTGTGCCAATTGGTAGCAGAAAGCCTTCATTCAATAACAACATATGGAATTTATTCCTAAGTAGACTATTTAGAAATGGGTAGGTATGGAAACAACTTTTAAGGCAAAGTGTGAGATACTTTCTGATTTATGGGTAAGGTATCGTCATGAACCAACACTAAGGGATTTCTTTGATTATAATGATCTAAGCTTGCCGTTGGCATTTTTGGTGGCAGAACAGATTGTTACAGAGCAAACTCCTGCTATTGAAAATTTCATTCAAGAAACCTTTATCTTATTTCTGACTGCAGTTGGTGTTGAAGATGATGGTTATGAAACACTTGACGAAATCCTAGAAATAGGGTAAGCTATTTATGTAGGTGGGGTGTAGCTCAATTGGCAGAGCAGAGAGCTGTTAACTCTAAGGTTCCTGGTTCGAGTCCAGGCATCCCAGCGAATCGCTCAAGTGTTACGGTAGCACAGCAAGCTCCAACCTTGCAGGACTGGGTTCAATTCCTAGGAGCGATGCTTAAATAACTAAATATGGCCCTGTAGCTCAGTTGGTCAGAGTGCCTCCCTGTCACGGAGGAAGTCGCCAGTTCAAGTCTGGTCAGGGTCGCTCAACATAGTAGATTGGAATATGATGGCAAAAAGAAATGTTGACAAAGATAAAATTCTAGCATTGAAGAAAGCTGGAAAAGAAAATAAAGAAATAGCTCAGGAGCTTGGTTATTCTGTAGCATCTGTTATTTATCATACTTCTGAAAAATCATACCAGTATAAGAAACAATATAATGCAGATACTAGAAGGAAAATTACAAAAACAATCCAGAAGATTAAGACAGATTCTGGATGCGTTGATTGTGGTGGCAAGTTCGATCATTTTATTTTAGAGTTTGATCATTTGCCCCAATATGAGAAGAGTGGTTCTCCTACTGAAATTGGTTCTAAGCTGGGCATCAAAGCAGCTTTGGAAGAAATCAAAAAGTGTGATATCATTTGTGCTAACTGTCATAAAGCTAGAACCTGGAAAAGGGCAGGTTGGGAAACATAATTAAATAATTGCCTCCTTAGCTCAGTTGGCCAGAGCATCGCACTTGTAATGCGAGGGTCGTCGGTTCAAATCCGACAGGAGGCTCGAATAATTTAATATGCCTCTGTAGCTCAGTGGACAGAGCATCGGACTTCTAATCCGTGTGTCGTAGGTTCAAATCCTACCAGGGGCACAAAGAGAGAGTATAATGGAATGAGATGTCAGCTGTAATTGTTTATAATGGTGGTGGATCAGAGATCCTAGGTGCTGTGTCAATTAAAAAAGCTATTACTATGCTATACCGTGGTGTTGCGTACATCAAGGTAGAATCGGAGGATGGACGGTTTGGGCCGTATCCTATCCCACATTCAATTGAACTAATTAAGTATATTTTCCCAAAGTGGAAGTATCAGAGACGCATCATTCACTATTCTCGTAAAGGTGTCTTGGAGCGTGATGGATATATTTGTGCCTATTGTCACGGGTATGCTAACACTATAGATCACGTTATTCCTAAGTGTAATGGTGGGACTTCTGATTGGTTAAATACAGTGGCATGTTGTAGACCATGCAATACAAGAAAGGCTGGCAGATCGCCACAGGAGGCTTCTATGACCCTTCTGAACAGGCCAGTTGCTCCAGCTTGACAGATAAAGTTTGAGGGTGTACAATATTTATATGAGTGAGATTACTGCAGAGCAATACCAAGAAGCATACAATGACTGGGTAAAAACTTATAGACCAGTAAAGTTCGTTGAGTATTCTGCAGATAATCTTGAACTCATGAAGAAGCAAGATCCACGCTACGTGTGGACTGATCACGACACTTGTGAGAACTCTAAGCTAAGTGCTGGCTTTCATTTCTTTGGCGATCCACCTAGCTGCTGCTGGGTAACACATGGCTGGCACATTGTTGAGGTAGCAC
>Ga0255765_1005405_pt1 | contig 12105 bp, 7 predicted proteins | sample 041ome_8_FD_179965 | JGI IMG/M metagenome (GOLD analysis project Ga0255765, IMG submission 179965) | Coastal salt marsh microbial communities from the Groves Creek Marsh, Skidaway Island, Georgia - 041407BS metaG (version 2) | ecosystem: Environmental > Aquatic > Marine > Intertidal zone > Salt...
TCCGCCTCCCTCGCCGCCACCTCCTCCATCGCCTCCGCCCTCCCCTCCCCCTTTGCCTCCTCCATCTCCACCCCCATCCCCGCCACCTTCACCTCCACCTTCACCTCCACCTTCACCTCCGCCTTCTCCTCCTCCCTCTCCTCCTCCCTCTCCTCCTCCCTCTCCTCCTCCGTCTCCGCCCCCAGTACCTCCTCCATCTCCTCCACCTTCACCACCTCCATCTCCCCCGCCTCTTCCTCCACCATCTCCTCCACCTTCACCACCTCCATCTCCCCCGCCTCTTCCTCCACCATCTCCCCCGCCGTCTCCCCCGCCGCCTTCTCCGCCGTCGCCACCACCGGCTGAGGCAGCGGTGGAAGTGCAAATGAGCTTGAGCGGTTACACAGCGGCTGAATTTGGCGAGGCGGAACAGCATGCATTTGCATCCGGGATCGCGGCTCTCTGTAATGTTTCTCCGGGTGCAATAACAATCACCGGTGTTACGGATGTTGCGCGCCGCCGGAGAGTTGCGCTCGCTTCCACGAGTTCAATCACCGTTGATTTTATGATCGAGGTTGCATCGATGGCATCGGTGAGTGCTATATCAGCTACATTAACAGCTACTGAACCGACCGTGATGGCTTCTATCTTAGTTTCGGCCGGTCTTGATTCGCTCACGGATCTCGTCCCTCCAACTGAGATTGTCGCGCTGGCGCCGCCGCCATCGCCACCTTCTCCTCCGCCTTCTCCCCCACCGTCGCCTCCGCCTTCCCCTCCACCACCACCATCTCCTCCGCCATCTCCTCCTCCATCTCCTCCGCCATCTCCTCCGCCATCTCCTCCGCCGCCTCCACCACCATCACCACCGCCTTCGCCGCCACCGGGTGCGCCTTCTCCGCCGCCCCCGCCTTCTCCTCCGCCGGGTGCTCCAAGTCCTCCTCCGCCACCAAGCCCACCTCCTCCACCGAGTCCCCCTCCCCCACCGCCGCCTTCGCCGCCTCCAAAACCTCCCCCACTACCTCCACCGAAACCTCCACCATCGCCGCCACCGTCACCTCCGCCATTTCCTCCTCCAAAACCTCCTCCTTCGCCGCCGCCGAATTTGCCGCCACTCGCACCTGCGGGGGAAGATTCGACAATTTATAAAATGATTTTTGAAATTTTAGGCGTAAAATTGGAAGAAATCGATCAAGCTGGAAGTACTGGCCGAAGGACGAAACGTCAAGCTATCGTTCGCAGTTTAACTGCGTTAGTTTCTGATAAGTTTGGTCTCGATGACGATTACATTCGTGTGACCGAAACGAGAGCGGCGTCTTCGACGAGCCTCTTTTGCGAACTCACCGCTATTCTACACGTTTGGTTCGGAAGCGTCAGTCAAACGACGGTGAATTTGTTCACGTATAACAACATCGATATGATGGCCGAGTTGAAAAAGTTGATGTCTGACTCTGGTTTGACTGCTGTCCGCGTATATCAAGTTCAAAAAATTGTTCTCGCATCTCCGCCGCCGGTTATTTTGTCTCCGCCGCCGAGGAATATGCCGCCGCCGTTCGCTCCGAGTCCACCGCCTCTGCCGCCTCTGAAAGTCTTCGTTGAGTTTCCACCTCTACCTGCGCCACCACCACCTCCATCACCACCGCCTCTCATTATTCCGCCACCGCTACCACCGCCGCCGAGCCCATCGCCTCCGCCTGATATCACTCCCCCCGTGATCACACTCCTAGGTGAGGCACATGTAGAATTGGAGCAGCTCGATGTGTACACGGATTCCGGGGCGACGTGTAGAGATAACACGGATGGTACAATTACAGATATTACGGTGATTGGAGTTGAAAGTGTTAACACGGCTTTTCCATCCGCAGAACCCTACGTCATCACCTACGAGTGCTCGGATGTCCTCGGAAATAAAGGCACGGCTCAACGAACAGTTCAGGTAAATTCTCCTTGCCCTGAATTTTCGAAGTTGTGCACGGAGTTAGACCCGATGGTCTGTGCTTGGGTCGATCCAGATACTAAAGTCGCGTATTGTATTCCACCTACGGATGATGCCGACGTCGTAGAAGAAAAGTTTGTCGCCGAGGAGTACGTCCCGCCAGAGAACGTGTATAAACCAGTACTGACGCTTTTGAAAGGCTCTTACACCTCCGAGCTCGGTAAAGTTGAGCAAACCAACGCAGATGGTGAGTTGGAAACGATTCTCGTCATGAGAACGTACGTTGAGCAATTCGATGTGTACGTCGATCCTGGAGTCTTGGCCTGGGATAACGAAGACGGAAATCTTACGACGTCAGTACGAAGCGAAGGGAAAGGTCTCGTAAAAACGGAAACGGTGGTGTCGCGTCCATTTACTATTAAGTACAACGTCGATGATTTAGATGCGTTCAACCCGAAAAGCGCGACAGAAGTGCGTCGACAGGTGTTCATATTGAACCCGTGCAGGGAAATATTTCGAGAAGATGGCGTCACGGAAGAAATCGCGTGTTCAAAGGACACTTCTGGCGCTGTCAGTTGTAGTCGAAACGGCATTTGCGGTTTGGATCTCGTCGTTGAAGAAGTTACTGTTGTCAAGGAACCAGAACCACCAAACATCACTCTTCTTGGACCGAAAAGTATTGAGATTAATCAATACGAAGTGTACAAGGTATGTGGTGCTGTAAAGCTTGCCGGAGAATCTTGCGACGACGGCGCAGAGGCCGTCGGGGAATTCGATGGTCTCATCACGGCTGAGAAGAACCCGGATAAAATATTCGCATGCGGTGTAAAATTTGCCGCAAAAGGAGTTTCCGGGTGCGGAATTGATACCCAGATTGCGGATACTTACGACATCACGTTTTACGCTGTAGATTCTTCTGGTTTACAGTCTGAAACGGTCACGAGGAAGCTTGTAGTTATTCCCTCGTGTCCACAGGGAGAAGTCACGTGCATTAACACGCCCTGTTCTGTAGATGGCGTTTGTTTAAAAGATGTCGAATTGGACTCCCTTCTCGGCGCTGAGGAAGAAAATGAAGTTGCAGATCCTCCAACTGCAACTTTGAAAACGTACGAAGGATTTGGCGCTTCCATTCAATTGAAGCAATATACGCCGTACTACAAATGCGACCCTGATCAAATTCCAACCGCAGATGTTCCGTGCGAACCCGGAGTTTTAGTCATGCAACCTCAAACTGGCGATGCAGACCCGATTGATATTTCAGAATTCACACTCTCATGCCCACCTTCCGATTGTTTAGAGTATGTTCCCGCCTGTCCGGCTCATTACTTCAAGGATAAAGGTGTTCTTGGCTGCCCTATTAATCCAGATGCCAGCCCTGGCACTACATTCGAGCTTGAATTCGTCGTTTTCGAGCAAGATGCTCAATACCCAAGACAAGTATCCGTAAAACGTACAATCATCATCGCAGAACCGTGTCCAACTGGGCAAAACTTGTGCGTTGTCGACGGAGTTCGCCAGTGCAGCGAGCTGGAATGCGACGTGCTTCTCATGTTGTCCGAAACGGTTGTTCAAGAAGACGTGACGCCGCCTGTGATTCATCTGCTTGGAGACGTTTCTTACGAAGTCACGTATGGTGAAATTGACGATACAATCTTTTTGAATGCATGCGCTCCAGATTCGGACCGTACGAACTGTTTACTGTATGCGATTGATGACGAAGATGGAGACGTGTCGAGCTCAATTTTATCTTCGCAGAACGTTGATTTGAGCACCGGAGCGTGCAGCATAAACGATGTCACTCAAGGTTCATGCATACCCGGAACGTATTCGTACACTTACACTGCCTCGGATTCTAATGCAAACGAGGCGAGCGTCGAAATCATAATAAAGATTGTGGAGTTGGGTAAGATGAATACTACAATTACCGTTGGACCGTATTATAGCCTGGATTCCGCAAACATCGCGGCTGGGAATTATTTAGAAGAAGGTAACGATTCGCGAGCAGCAATTGAAGCAGGTCTCGCACAAACGCTCGTGGCAGCTGGAGCAGGTGATTTCCAGGCTTCAGATGTCGCTGTCGTCAAAACAAAAGTTACGCGGCCTTCTAAATCGACGTGGTCAATTTATATCACATGTGAGATAACTATTTCAACTGGGAAAGTATCTTCCTCCGGCACTGCGAACAAACGACGTCGACGTTACCGCATCTTGTTGGAGGAAGAAAGCGATGCATCTGGGATCAATGGTGCGTTGTCCGCAATTGAAGCTTCTCTAACAACAGCGGCTTCTAGTGGGACTCTAGGATCGTCTATCGAGGCAGCTTCGAGCGCGGCTGGCGTCGAGTCTGTACCTGTATCGCCAGATGTGACGACGACGAAAGTTGCGGTGACGAAAACTGTCGATTTGGAAGCTTCCAAGTTGGCTGCCGTAAAAGCTACTGTTGAAAGCATTTCGGCTCGTCTTTCTGCTTTGAGCACCTCAGTCAGACGCGTCCAAACGAATATTAATAACGATATAGATTTCGAAGGTTACCTGACCTTCAACGAAAAGGCTTGGGATGTATCGATGGAGGCAAGTTTAGAAGAACATGCAGAGTTGACAGGGTATGCAAGCGAAGCTTTTCGATTACTTAACGCCACTGTAAGCGTTCAAAATACGAATAACGAAGCGATGATTATGCTTCAAGAAAGAGCTTCTGAGCTAAAGAATGCACTCGAATCCACACTCGAAACATTGAACGCGATGAATTCAGGAGACGATGGGAGCAGCGCAGGAGCCTCGTGCGAGAAAACGAATTCATGCGTTTGCCCCAAGCGCGACAAAGGCGAACTTCTTGTGTTCTTTAATGCAACAAAGACGTTCACGTACATACCTGACGATTTTCCTGCATCACCGCCACCACCCCCTCCGCCTTCGCCGCCACCGTCTCCGCCTCCCGTGCCTTTGGGATGCACGGCAGAAGACTTTTACAAGTACGGAGGCTGCGCGAGCGCCAAACAACAGAAATCTAAAGGACGTCGACTCTTACGAGATTTGAAGTACTCTGCATCCAATGCAGACGGTATCGTAGAAGATGATGGAGCGCTCGGTGATGGCTCCGAGAAACTTTATTCTGGTTACGATGTCAAGTATAAAGTCAAGAACTCAGTGACGAAGGAGATAACGTACGTTCCAGAGAGAAAAATTCGCGGCAAAAATACTCTGATCGGTGGTGTGTTAATCACGCAATATCGAAGCGTGCGAGCGTCTGGCTTTCAGTGCTCAAAAAAATTCCCGACGTTGGCAGCCTCTTGTCGAGACTTTGATCAATCGAGCGTGGATCCGTTTGGAGTTGACCCCGTCTTCTCTAGGTCGTCCAGCCTCTTTGGAGGGGTGGACTTGGAGAATAATATTGGAAAATATTACAATGTCTCAGAGCTCCCTGTTTCAGGTGTGCCGAATGGATTTCACATGCGATCTAGTGATTTGAAAAAGGGCAAGAGTGGGTTTGCCGTTTACATTGACATAATGATGAACAAAAAGCAAGCTAATCGCATGATTTCGTACATGCGAGAGGGTAATTTCATCGATTCTATGACGAAATCTATCACCGTGAATATTGCTGCGTACAATCCGGTGACTGTAAGATTCACAAACACGAGAGTGCATTTCGAGTACTCTAAAGGTGGTAGCGTAGAGATAACGAGCGATACGCAAGCTCTAGCTGTTGGTATTTATGATGAATTCTCTGGGTCCTTGCTTTTGGCCATGGAAGTGATAGTCTTGAGTTGGGTTATCTATTCTACCTACGCTTTAGTGGCTGACTCTCTAGTTGCAGCTCGTTCGTCAGATTTCATGGTATTGAAAAAGCTTGAAAAGAACGTCGTTCAAATTCATTCCAACATGATTGAAGTCATTAATCTGTGTTTTCAGTTAGCGGCGTTCATTATATGGTGGGTGTTCCAAGCTCTTTATGCTTACAGATTCTCGCCGTCGAAACGATACGACGTGTATCAGTCGGTAACGGAACCAAAGGCACACTTTATGATGCCTTTCAAGAACCAGACTGGGAACGATATAGAAGGAGGCGTCTTCATTAACGGGACCAATTATAAGTTGCCTTCGAGACCGAAATACAATTGGGAACTGGCTGAGGATACTCGCGGATACGAAGATCTATCGCTAATGTATGAAGAAATCAACATGATGAGTAATCTTCAAATATTCTATAATCTCATCACTGGTGTTAATCTGTTGATGCTCTTCGTGCGCTTCCTATTGCTCTTGAAGTTCCAACCTCGTTTGGCGATTATTACAAAGACGTTTGAAAGGTCGACCGTCGATATTATTCATTTCTTAGTTGTGTACATGATCTTCATGGCCATGGCGGCGGTTTTAGGCAACACGATGTTTGGTCACTACATTGAGTGCGTGTCGTCAATACCTAGCGCTTTTGAACTGTTGTTTTTGCTCTTGATTGGAGCGACGTCATTCACAGAATTCGTTCCGGATGGATTGGTCGGGAACGAATTTGATATGTTCTTCCGAGTGTTCTATTGCGGTCTCATCCCGGTGATGTTTCAATGGATTCTCTTTGAATTTTTTGTCGCCATTCTAGGTGATGCCTTTGGAGAAGAGAAGGAAATTTTGCACGACATTGAAGCTACTGGAGATACGCTACCGAACGATATACGTAAATTAGTGGAGTACAAAATGGCCACGGCTCGTAAAGAGTGGCCAAGGTTCGAAGACGTGCACGATTTGCTGAAAGCGGGCATCAATTTGCATGCGAAGCAACATCCGGGCACTGAGGACGATGACATTGAGATGTTGCACGAAAGTGATGATGACATCCAAGAATACGATTATGAATATAATCTCGAGATTGTCACCCACGTGGCGAAGAAATTCATGAAGAAGGATCCATTCTACGTCGGTGGGTTGAAATATCAACCTGATACTTTCGTCGCAACGCTTTTGCAGAACAAACCCGAGTTCGAAGACGTTCACGAAGAGTTGAATCAGAAGAGAGAAAAAATTCGAAGCATGAAGTTAGACATGTACCGCAAGCTTCAAAAGTGCGTGGATGAAGTGAAGGATGATATGGAAATTCATTTACGTAATCAAAAAACATTAGTGGAGCGTTCAGAGAATACCGCGGTTCGTTGGAAGCGAATTAAAGAACTCGCCGAGGACATTGAAATTGCTTTGGAGGACGTGACGAAGGAAACGTTTGATAGACAAAAAGTAAAGGCCAAGGTGAGAGAACTTCAAGGTAAGCGAAGAGAAGCAGAAAAGGAGTACGAAAAGAAATGGAAGGAAGCCATCGAAAAGGTGAAACGGTACAGGAATGCTCCCCCGAAATCGGTATTTGATGCGACTCGAGTGATTATTCGTTCCAAGTCAAAAAGCTTGAAAATACAGGAAGCATTGAAATTCCAGAAGTTATATTCTCAACACGGGTCGAAGTCATCAAATCGCCGTCATAGAGAGAAACAAGTGGAAGATGCGAGAAACGTCGAAGCTGAGTTGAACGCGCTCGCGTCGATCCAAAAGCTAAAGTAGAGAGGAGGTGAGAGAGAAATCAACAAGTTTATCTAAAAATCTCATGTGAGCCTCCGAAGTACAAATCATCCAATACTATTTCAGCGGCATCTTGTGTTTTGACCATTTGCAATGTCAAGACGATTCCCTTCGCTACGTTGGCTTCTATTTCTTTCGCCTTCGCTACCATGTCTTTCACTATTTCTATTGGTCCGAGCGGAGCTTGCTTTCCGGTGTACCGGTTTTGTTCGATGAACGCTGCTGCGCCGTTCTCGTTTGCTACTAATTCGGCTAAATACGACCATATATTGCCTTTGTTTCCCAAATCAGACTCAGACTTCCATCGTGAGTAGTACAACGCCCCGTTTCTCTCCGAAGTACGCATTCAGTTCTGACTTGTTCTTTTCATTTTCAGTTTTTTTCATTCAAAATACTCTCTACGCATTCGCGCACGTTCGACATTCGACGATGCATAATCGGTAAGGGATGGCCTTCCGTATTGAACACGAAACATTCCAAAGGAACCACCTTGTCGTCGCTGAAAAGCAAAAAGAGATACTTCAACGTCTCCGAGAGGAAGAAGCTCTCTTGCTTTCCTTTTCTCCTCCCCGGAGGATTTTCCAAGACGCTCGCAATACCGGCGTATCCTCCGGTATCTACTCGAGAGTAACGTTCCCAGTTCTGCCACATTCTCCATCCCTGACGACGGAAAGATTCATCTTTCGTGACTCTGTAGAGCACAAACAAAGATTCGACTGTCTCTGGCCGAAGAATCGAGTGCGCGTCGTTTACGCTGACGCATAAATCGCCGCCGAAACACTTCACGACGTTATTCCTGTCTTGGTCAAACTTTGCAATTTCAGGGTGTAAACCCAGCGGCATTCTCTCGTACATGGCAACGCAAGTTCGCATGAGCTCTTTTGCGAGCGCTAAATGGTGCGACGCTTCTGTTTCATCTAGACGCAACGAATTCACTTTTGCGCGGAATTCTTTCTTCTCTTCCTCGCTCGACGCGCTCGAGCCGAATTCCTTTCCTACGCCATGCAAATGTCCGAGCGCCAAAATACCTGGTAGAAAACACACCAAATGATCCATTTTCTTTTCTAACCTCGCGCCACGAGACGAGGGATACGTCATCTCGCCGACATATATCAAACCGCTCGTGTTGTGTTCGTGATTTTGGGTTCGTTGAACGAGTCGTAAAAATATTCCGTCCATCGCTCGGACGTATTCCTTCTCTCCTCCTTGTGGTTTCCCGCGATGGATCCAGCTTTTCAACAAGTACTCGTAGTACGAATCCCCATTCGCTCCGAGCTTTACCATGCCGTGTGCTTTCAATTGTTCCACCCCAATTTTATCCGGAAGTAATCCGTAATCAGCGTCTGAAGCTAATTTATGGACCGCCTCGTTCGCTCTTCTGACGTAATCGCCGTAGTGTGTAAATTCTCCTTTTCTTTTCTCCGCCCCTTCTAAAACAACTACCTCCATCAGGGTCGCTTCTAAACACTCCCACTCTAAAGTTAACGTCGTCGCTTGAGCGAGGCCGTTCGTACCTTTCTCGTCGTCGTGCGCTTTCCCCGTGCTAAAATCAACATCAGTTCTTGGAATACCCGTCGGGGTGTCGAAAGCAATTTTCAACTTGTCCGCGAGCTCTCGAGCTTTTTCTAGAAAATAGAAATTTGTCGTGAAATTGTCCCCTTTTTCATCCATCGTCGCTTCTATTCCGTTACTTATTTGTTCTAAATGGTGCGCCGCCAAAAATCCGCCCATCATCCGGATGGTTGATTCGAAAACAGAACTTCTGCCGGCGGCCGTAAACATTGGTTTACGTGATCTTACAAATTCTTTTACAAATTCAAACTCTTCGTCCAAGCCTGCGAGAGCGAAAGTATCTACAGCGTCGATGGCCGTTAGCGCCACGTGAAACCACTCCAAACCACGACCGGATATCGGGTCAAGCTCATCTGCTGGAAAAACCTTCATGTATCCATCATATGCCCACTTAATTGTCGTTGCAATTGCCGAACGCTTGTCCGCGAGCGAAACGAAATCGTACGCGTCGTTGGCGTCCGCGCCGTCATTTTTTCGCTCGCTCAGTTCAATCATCCGTTGCGGCGACAGCAGAGTAATCCTTTCCGTCGGTAAGAATGAGAACGTTTCCTTTTTTTCACGCTTTCGTTCGCTGCGGTTTTCCTTCATTTCTTCTCTTTTTCCTTGCATTTCTTCTTCCTCCTCTACTCTTTCGTCGTCTTCGTCTTCTTTTTCGTCGTTTGCAACGCTGTTTTTCGTGGTGTCTCTGGCAAAAATCAAAGAAGGAGAAGGAGAAGGTGCGAGGGAAGACGTCGTTGCGGTGAGAGATAAAATTCTCGTCGTTTTATACACGTTACCGAGGAAAATAAACGCGGTGAAGACGAACGCAAAGAGCAAAACGTCCCTTTTCCTCCGTCTTCTTCTCTTCGTCTTCGATGAGAGCTGCGCGGCTGCGCTCTTCCAGTCTAGCATTTTTCCAACGCCTACATTTTTATTCTCCACGTCGCCGTCGCCGTCGTCGTGGTAGCGACCATGATAGCAGTAGTAATGGTCGTCCTCGTCGTCGACTTCGGAATATTTGCCTGCGTAGGCGTAGGAGTCTGTTGCGAGTCCGCTTTTTTTTTGTTGTTGTTGTTGATTTTGTTGTTGTTGTTGTTGTTGTTGTTGTTGTTGTTGATACTGCCGTCGCCTGTTCAACAGAGAGAAGGAGGAGGAAGAGGAGGAAGAGCGCATCAACAGAGACGCGCCATGTGGAGGGGAAGCTTCGTGGTCTTGAAGAAACGCGAGCGAGTTTAAATCCAGATTGGTAAAGTTTCCTCTTCCAACGCCTTTTTCTTTTACTTCTTCTTCGTCGTCGTCGTCGTACCTGTCGTCGCATCGTTCGCCGTATCGTTCGCGTTGATAATCATCGCGGTCTCTTCCCCTTCTCCCTCCAATCTGCACGACGACGGCGTCGGCGTCGGCGTCGGCGTCGTCTTTTCCGCGTCGTCCTCCTCCTCCTCCTTCACCACCTCCTCGTCGCGACGATAAAAACTCCTCGTCGGTCCCGATGGCTTTGTCTCCTCTCCCGCACGCGTATCGCATTTTATTTTATTACATAGTATAAATGCGCGCGCGCGTTTCCAAACAGAGACCTCTCTCTCTCTCTCTCTTTGGACGACGACGACGACGACGACGACAACGATGCAAAATAAATTTTTGACGACAAACAAAAAACAAGAGAGACAGTTGACAGTCGTGTGGTAGCGTCGAGTTGTGCTTTCTTCGCGTCAGAAAAAAACAAAACAAAACAAAAAAAATGGGAAGAGCGGTCGCCTCTGCCATCGCTTCTTGTTCTCGTTCTGCTTCTGCTTCTACTTCCGTTGCTTCGTCGTTTTCGTCGATTTCGTCGTTTTCGTCGTCGTCATTGGTGTCAAAGTTATCGTTGTTGTCGTTGCGACGACTTTACAGCGGTGGCGGAAGCGCTACTTTTGGGAGTGCCGAAAGAAGAAGTATAATTGATGGTAACGATAGTTTTTATGACAGATGCGGCGCGTGGAACGACAACAACAACAACAACAACAGATTTAGTGCGATGATGACAGCCTCGAAGAAGGTTGGAAAACGCTCGGTCGCGACTACTACTACGACGAAGACGACGACAGGGACGACAGGGTTGAGAAGAAGAATCGAGACACAAAACGAAGGGTTAGTGGGGAAGCGTTCCGCGAGCAGCGCCACCTTCTTCTTCTCCGAGAGGAGCTATTCCGAAAGCGCGACAACGATGGGAAAGAGTGACGACGAGGGTGCTTCACCAGCCGCGGCGCGGCAACCGTCGTCGTCGTCGTCCTCCTCCTCCTCCTCCTCCACTTCCTCTTCTTCTTCCTCATCTCCAACACCAACAGCAAGGCCAACAACAAGAGTGAGCGAAACGAGAGTATATTATCCGGGCCAAACGTACGATCCGAGCGAACTCGAGGGCTCATTTGCATCGGCGGCTCCGTCAGCGAGCCAAAAAACTCGAAGAGTACTCAAGAAAGGGAAAGATTTAGACGCGCTCGTCGCGCGATCGATTGACTGGAAAGATGCGAAGATGCTATCGACGCGCTTCGTCTCCGAAACTGGGAAAATCGTGCCGCGAAGACAAACGGGTTTGGGCGCAAAAACGCACAGATTGGTGGTGAAGAATATAAAAATTGCTAGAATCATGGGTGTGTTACCATTTACGGATCGATTACCCCAATTTGCGAGAAGAAGAAAGAATCCATACTCATAGAAAAGGAATACGAGAGAGAAGTGGAGTTTTTTTTGAAGTTGGTACTTGAGAGGCTCTTTCGAGGGACTCAACGCGTGCGGTTCACTTTTCGACGCCGCGCGTTCACGGTCGAGACCGAATTGTTGACGGTTTATAGTTTACGGTTTAGTATTTAATGTGTCGTAGCCTTTGTAATGATTGAAAAAAAGCGAGACGAGCACTATATCACTAGATACATACGGATGTTATTGATGTCACTTATGCTTTGATTCGATTGAAAACCGCGCAGATTCGAATTGAAGTCGTCCATCTGCTCACTCTCCTTTCTGCTCGTCTGCTCACAAACTGAACACCTAATACAAATTTACACTCTTCCTTTTTTTATCGATGTTCTGATTTCTTCGAT
>Ga0255765_1005407_pt1 | contig 12105 bp, 13 predicted proteins | sample 041ome_8_FD_179965 | JGI IMG/M metagenome (GOLD analysis project Ga0255765, IMG submission 179965) | Coastal salt marsh microbial communities from the Groves Creek Marsh, Skidaway Island, Georgia - 041407BS metaG (version 2) | ecosystem: Environmental > Aquatic > Marine > Intertidal zone > Salt...
CTGATGACTAATATTGCCGGTGTCTTTTTCACCGCACGATCATTTTTACCGCATTTGCTGGAACCCGCTGATGGCGATAACCACCCATCTGGCATGACCGGTAAAATTGCGGTCATTTCGTCAATTATGGGTAGTCAGGAACGTGCCAGCAGCAATGCACCGATCTATCGTGCCTCCAAAGCTGGCGCAACCAATATTGCCCGAACGCTTGCTGCCGAACTGGCGCCGCGCGGGGTTGCTGTTGGTGCCTATCACCCGGGATGGGTGCGAACCGACATGGGCGGGGGTGCCGCCGATGTTGCACCAGCAGATAGCGCGGCTGGACTTTTGGCACGTTTTGACGCGCTTGATCTGGCAACAACCGGCATTTACGAAAGCTATCGCGGCGAGCCATTGCCATTCTAATCGCCTTGATGGCCGCTAAATAAGCTGGATCGCCAGCGCAAAGGCGCTAATGCCACAAAGCAGCGAAAAGATCAGACGATTGCTAATGAACATTGCAAGTAATCCGCCGCCAAGCCCGATCAGGCGGTGATCGAGGCCAGTGGTTGCCAATACGCCCGTTGGATGAACTAATATCAGCAATAAAACCGCCGAAACCATGGCATAGGCCATTGTGTTGACCCATCCCATCACCGGACCGTCAGCCGGAATGCGCGATGCCAAAATAACTCCGGCGATCCGCCAGATGATCGTTCCGATAATCGCGCAAAATACCGCTGCCCATGATTGGAAGAAACCGTAATCTTCCATTATGTCATCTGCCGCATCATCATCGCCCTATTGCACCGGCTCGAGATGCCATTTGGCAATGAAACGGCTGTAAAGGCTGGCCAAACTGCCGCCAAGAATACCGGCTATCAGAATGGCCCATTCACCAGCAAATGGAAAAAACACCGGACTGAGAACACCACCAATTAAGACGGCAAGCCGGTTCGCCTTTTGCCGCGCATTGATAATTAAAAGCAAAATATAAATTGGCGTGATGAAGATCACCACGCGCAAAATATCCGGCGGCAATAGATCACTTAAGAAGAACCCAAAGATCGTGCCAAGAATGCCAAAGGCGAAAATCGTCAAGGCAAAACCTTGATAATATGGAAATAGCAGATGCGAGGGGTATTTTTGCTGCGCCAGCCCTAAATTCGCCCATGCCGTAATTGCCAGAAACTGCATCCAGAAGATCCGTTTCCATAGGGGCAGATCATGCGATTTCAAATGCATCATATCAGCCGCTGAAATGACCATCAGCAACATCCGCATATTCGCCAGCGATACCGCGACAAAAATGATAAATAAAGATGCGCCTGCCGAATAAAGGCTGGCAAAGGCCACCTGCCCGGGCATCCCCCAAACCCCAAGCGAGGTCACAAGCGCCATCCAGAAATCAAACCCAGATTCGCGGGCGATTGTTGAAAACCCGGCCATCGTAATGCCAAGCGCATAACAAGGCGCGCGCAACGCATCAATCGCGGCGTTACGGCGGGTCTGACTGGCATTTAGCGCGTAAAATTCAGGATTGGCCATGCGGTCTCATAATTGGGCGAGTGCCGAATAATCGTCGGTCGAATGATTGGAGCAAAAATCACGGGGTCAAAAATCATGCATTTTGTGACCGCTCAGCGAACCAGCCAGCCACCATAGGTGTAAGGTAAAGCGGTAATTGATAGGCCGCAACAAAAAGCGCAAATAGCGGATCGGCGGGTAATGCGGCGAAATATAGCCCAAGATTACGATTGCCAGCGACAACCGCAACCGAACGGGTGCCTTCGGGAAACGGCATGGTTTTGCCCGATGCAGCGCGTTCAAACTGGCCAAAACGGCCAAGCAATCGGCCACCGGCAAAAACCAATGCCTGCGAGCCGAAATTCAGCCCAAAAACAAGCCCAAGACAGGCTAGCGCCAAAATTGGCACGGCCATGACCATCGCGCCAATACCATCAAAAACTGGAAGAAGAAAAGCAAGCATCGACAAGGTGGAGACCCCATCAAGCTGGTGCCGGTTGGCCTCAATCCGGTCTTCACCGAGAATCTTTTTGGCAAGTAACGCCAATAATAGCCCGCCACCAAGAATGATGCCTAGCCGCAAACACAGCATTGCCGATGATATCGGCACCGCGGCGCCAAGAAGATATTCACCAAGATAAGGGCCGGTAAAAGGTGCCAGCAAATTTGTCAGAACAACGATTTCCATCGCAATCGGCGCGGTAAAACCCAAAAAGATACACATCCAGATCGTTGTACCAATTGGCGGTGCCACCGCATACCAAGTCACTAATGGCAAGAAATGATCGGGAAGGCCAAACCATTTTGCCACGTTGAAAAAAACCACTGGCACAATGACTAAAAGACCAAACGAAATGGCAAAATTGCGAATTAATCTTTGTGGCTGAAGCGCGGCTTTTAAAACCGCGCCGATATCAAGCCGTACCAGTGCTGCGCCAATCAGAACCGCAAGGATATAGGGCGCGGCCGGTTTGAAAAAGGCACCGCTGCTTGGCAATAGTAAGGCCAGCACCACCCCAAGCGGCAACAAAATACGGGCATGCCGCCCGCTTGCCGCGAGAAGCCAAAGAAACAGATGAAAGTTCATTCGGCTATTGTTTACCGCCCTGAACGATCCGGTCAAGGATCATTGCACAAAACAAAATAGCAAACCCTGCCAGAATGCCTTGACCAAAATTGGCATATTGAAGTGCTTCAAGGACATCTTCACCAAGCCCCTCGCCCCAATCAACGATGCCACAACAACCATCGCAAGGTTTAGCATAATCGTTTGATTGACACTGGCACGAATTGACGGGCTGGCAAGCGGCAGATTAGTCATGTGGGTTCTGGCTTCGCGTTCCCAAAATACTGCAGAAAAAATAAATGCAGCACTAACTCAGCCAGTGCTGCGCTAAACAAATGGTTAAAGCCAGTGTGTGCCTAAGACGTGCGTAATCCATTCTTTTAGGCATAGTATTCGTGACAGGCTAAGAAATGTTGAATGCCCAACAGACATAATTGATGCAATTGGCGGATGGTCAACCTAAGGTGTTGAACAATACTATGGCGTGGGTTTTGATCTCAAACTGAAATCAAAATGGATGAAAAGAATTAACCACTAATTGACCAAACAGAGAGGCCGACCACGGCTAAAAGGCAGATAGCCATAAAAACGTTTATGTTTCTTTGAATTTTCTCGGGTAGTTCCAATTGATTGATTTTGACACCTAAATAAAGCCAAAAGAAATGGATCAATATCCAAATCAAATTTGCTATTAAAAGTTTAACCGCTGTTTCAATAAAAAAGTCGTTTGGATAGAAAGCGAAGCCACTGAAAAGTGTTATGTGAACGGCATAGGCTTTTGGATTGATAAGTTGAATTGTTGCACCAGTTCCCAAACCGGGTTTAGGAGTCTGGATAAATGCAATTTTTGCACCTGAAAAAGCAATTCTGAATGCGAGATAACCCAAATAAGCTGCCGATATAATCATTAGCGCCATACGAATGGAAGGGCTTGCTAAAATCATAGTGGCAAGCCCGGAAATCACAGCAATGCAAACGAGATTGTTGCCTATAAACAAACCAGATAAATAGCTGATCCCCTGCCGCCAGCCAAAAGCTGCGCCAACACCAGCCAGAGACAAGACCCCCGGACCCGGTGTAACAAGCAATAAAAAAACTGCTAGAGCAAAAGTAATCATCTAAAAAAACCAAGTAATAACTATTAAAAAACCTAGATCCGAGGAAACAGTCACTTGTATCGGGCTCCTATCAAAAACCCGCAGAAAATGCAGCGTTTCGGCTTATTCGTTTAATCGTGGGTCTACAACCTTCTCCATCCAAGCGGCTAAAATATCCAGCTTGTATCCATCGCCACCACGTTGGCCTGAGACATCAATGACTCTGCAACCTACTGACGCGCGCGGCAAGTCGAATATGCAACCATTCGAGCGACCGTAGCGCCTGATCCGCTGATACCCCCCATCGAATTTATGCGTGAAGGTGGTTTGTGTGATTCGTGATCGGCTCAGAGCAGCCAAACAACGCAACATAATAGAGTCTTCTATATACTGTTATATAACAGATATAATAGTTGTTATGAGAGTGGACGGCCTAGAGTAGGTTGGTGTCAGTTGATGTTCTGCTAGGTTTGTCATTAAACTTCATCAATCAGATTTAACGTGAGGTGACACTATGCTTGCTGATAGCTACGGAAATAAGAATTCGACGAATTCTGTTGATGCTATTGCGTCATATAACCAAGGCGTCCATCAATTTCTTGGCGCCGAGCCGGGCGTTGAGGCCAGTTTCAGGGCCGCAATAAGCGCTGACCCTAACTTTACCTTGGGTCATATTGGACTTGCTCGGGAAATGCAATTGCGTGGTCGTTCGGATGATGTGAAACAATCCCTCAATGCAGCCTTTGAAACCAGCCAAAATCTCTCGGCTCGAGAACAATCCCACTTAAATGTGTCGAGCTTATTACTTAGGGGAAAGTCTGCTGAAGCTCGCGCGGCTGTATATGAACATGTAAAAGAATGGCCTCGCGACGTACTCATCGCGCAGATGTGTACCAGTGTCTTTGGACTGATTGGTTTCTCTGGTTTGCCCGGCAGGGAGGCTGAACAGCTGTCTTTCATGACAAACCTTGCCCCCAATTATGGTGATGACTGGTGGTGCAAAGCTCAGTTGGCATTTGCGCAGCTTGAAGTTGGGCAATTGGATGAGGCTGGCATTAACATTGAAGAGGCACTCACATCAAACCCAAATAGCGCACATTCAAAGCATATTAGAGCGCACCTTTATTACGAAAATCTGCAGGACGAGGACGGCTTGAACTACCTCCAAAGGCATTGGGCAAATTATAATCCGTCGGGTGCGCTCTACAACCATATCTCTTGGCATGTGGGTTTATGGTCTCTTGAGGCTGGAAATCTCGAGCAAATGTGGAACGTTTTGGACAAGCACATTTCCCCTGATAATAGTCAAGGGCCTCCATTGAATGTTTTGACTGACAGTGCAGCTCTTCTTTTCAGAGCTGAGCTTGCAGGGGTTGAAGTTACGCCCGAAAGGTGGAGAGGCCTTAGTGCATACGCTATGACTAAATTTGCTAACCCGGGCCTTGGCTTTGCTGACCTTCATGCTGCAATCACGCATGCCAGAGCAGGTAATATCGAAGCATTAGAAAATATAATTGCCAATGCAAAAGGGCCGGTTTCCACCCTGACCAAAAAAGTTGCAAAGGCGTATCGTCACATGCAGGAAGGGGAGTGGTTATCAGCATCTGAACTATTTATGAGCGTAGTTCGTGAACACGCTCGTTTTGGCGGATCCAACGCCCAAAGAGATTTGTTGGACTTTTCGTTGGCCGCATGTTTGATCCATCAAGGCAGAACGCGGGAAGCAAAAACAATTCTTGCAGTCACCAGACCGCGGGCTTTGCAAAAAGATATTATCTCAGGTTTACATTGAGCGCAGATTGTGTCGATTTTGGAGATAGTAAATGCCGCATTGGTGGCAGAGGATCGACGCAGACTTATTCGTCTCACCAACAGAGAGGACAAAACCAATGGACAAAGATCGACTATTTGGAAATTGTCACTGCGGAACGGTGCAGTTCTCAATCCCGCGCAATATTGATATGAGTGCCGTACGTCGCTGTGATTGCAGCCTCTGCAAGCGTCGCGGCGCGGTTATGTTGGCATGCCCAATTGAGGATGTGAAAATTGAAGCCGGCGCTGAACATCTAGTCCATTATAAGTGGAATACAAAAGTTGCCACGCACCACTTTTGCTCAAAGTGTGGGATTATGACCCATCACCAAAGGCGGACTACGCCAGAAATTTGTGGTATCAATATCGGCTGCATTGATGAAATTGACTATCGCAGTTTTCAGGATGTGCCAATGAACAATGGCGTCGATCTAACATTATTGGAAAAGTAGCCAAACACTGGCTTGGCACTTCAGCCTTACCCTCAAGTTTGCGTTTCATTGCGCTTGGAAAGCATGCTCTCATTGACCGTCCTCAAAACGTCCAAATAGCTGCTCTCAGCGCTTGTAAACACCTCGACCTTCGCCTTGCCCCAGCCGCGGTCTAGGAGTGCCTGAACCGCGATCCCACGCACACGTTCATCCTTGCCACCACGCATTAGCTCAAGCAGCGTGTTAATGGCCTCAACCCGATATAAGCGATCTAAATCAGCGATATAGTGTTCGTCTGTGCGCAAAGTGCACACGATTTTCTATGGAAGTTCCTGTGGGCCGGCACATAGCTTGATGCCGACTCACAACCAACCAATTAAAGTATCGTTTCTTTTTTAAAAACATAATCGACCAAACAGTACAAACCCTTGACTCTTAGCTATGTAGACTTAACGTGAATTGACAAAAAAACCACAGGGACGCTTTGGACTTAATCCTGAAGGGTCCGATTAGGGAGATATCTAAATGAAAAAAGTATTAGCATCTATATTGATGGCAGGGTCGCTCTTGCTTGGCGGTGCTGCAGCTCACGCCGACAAATCTGGCGGGACGCTCTCATTTCTCGTTCAGCCTGAGCCACCAACCTTGGCATCATATGTATCAACATCGGGGCCGATTGGCCTTGTGATGCCAAAAGTCTATGAAGGGCTTTTCGATTATAATAATGACGGTACCATGGTACCGATTCTAGCTGAAAGTTATTCGGCTAGCGCTGACGGTAAAACCGTCACTTTCAATCTCCGCAAAGGTGTAAAATGGCATGATGGCAAGCCTTTTACCTCGGCTGATGTGCAATTCACTGTCATGGAGGTACTGAAAAAAGTGCATCCTCGTGGACCAAACTCGTTCCGCGAAGTAACCAGCATTGACACGCCCAATGATCACACGGCCGTTTTCAATTTAAAAAAGCCTGCACCTTATATGATGCGCTCATTCTCGGCCTATGAGTCACCGATGGTTCCAAAACATCTTTTGGAAGGCAAAGATATCAAATCTGCACCTTTGGCAAACAACCCTGTAGGCACTGGCCCGTTTAAATTTGTCGAGTGGAAAAAAGGTCAGTACATCCGCTTAGATAAGAACAAAGATTATTGGCAAAAGGGTTTGCCACATCTAGACCGGATTGTTGGTCGCTTCATTCCTGATGCGTCAACACGGACGGCTGCAATGGAAAATGGCGAAGTTCTGTATGCTGCCTATAACGCCATCCCAAATATCGATGCTGTTCGCCTTAAAGAGCGTGATGACATTGACGTAACCACCGAGGGTTATTCAATGATCAATCCGATGGCGCTGATCGAATTCAACACCAAAGAAGGCCCGTTTGTAGACCCGGCCATTCGTCGCGCCATTTCGGTTGCGATCGACCGCCGGTTTATGATCGACACGATTTTCTTTGGCTATGGAAAACCAGCCACAAGCGCGTTGAGCAGTAACTTCAAGGCAACAAACCTGCATGCTGAAATGCCAAATTACCCTGAAAAGGGCGATAAGGCCGCGGCAAACGCAATCCTCGATAAAGCTGGCTACAAGCGTGACGGCGATGGCGTTCGCTTAAAAGCTGTTCTAGACCTGATCCCTTACGGTGAAGACTGGCGCCGTGCTGGTGAATATCTAAAGCAGGCACTTGGTGATATCGGTATCCAGCTAGAACTGCGTTATGAAGATGTACCAACATGGTTGAAGCGTGTTTATCACCGCTATGACTTCCAGATGAATGTGAACTATTTCTACCAGCTGCCAGATCCGGTTCTGGGTGTCCATCGTCACTATGGCACTGACCAGATCCGCAAAGGCACTCATTTTGTGAACTCATCACGCTATAGCAATCCAAAATTGGATGCGTTGCTTGATGCGGGTGCTGGTGAGCCAGATGCTGCAAAGCGGACAGCCGCCTATAAAGAGATCCAGCAGATTCTGGCAGATGACATGCCTGTCGTGAATTTGTTCGAGCTTGAATTCTTGGTCGTTTATAACACTAAGCTGAAAGGCGCTTACGGTTCTGCAATGGGTGCTTATGGCTCATTCAGAGAAGCCTACATTGACGACTAAGTCGTAATATTTATTGGGCCAGAATTTAATGTCTGGCCCAATATACTTATTTATTCATTCATCTATCTTTATATCCAGAGTTTCCGGATAGGCGTACCAAATGACAAGATCCACGAAAATTTTCAAATATGTTGGCAAACGATTATTGCAGGGAATACCGATTATTCTTGCCATCGTTGTTATCAATTTCTTTCTTCTAAATCTGGCTGAAGGCGATGCGGTTGACGTTTTGGCTGGCGAGGCAGGCTCGGCAACACCCGAATATATGGCGCAGTTGCGCAAGAAGTTTGGTTTAGATCAGCCGTTACCTGTCCAGCTGATGGTTTACCTGAAAAATGTTTTAAGCCTTGATCTTGGATATTCCTTTAGACATGACATGCCCGTTAATCAATTGATCTTTGACCGGTTTGCCGCCACCGGTTTGCTGATGACCAGCACGATTATTCTGGCTGTTGGCTTTGGCATATTGTTGGGTCTTCTGGCTGCAATGCGGCTGAACACATGGAAAGATGCCGTGATTACCGTATTTGCCCTGATCACATATGCAACGCCATTATTCTGGGTAGGGTTAATGATGATCGTTGTCTTTTCGCTAAATCTTGGATGGTTTCCCACAAGCGGCATGACCAATATTGCAGCCTTTTATGAAGGCTGGGACTATGTTGTGGATGTATCCCGCCATCTCGTTCTGCCGACGATTACATTATCGCTTTTCTATCTGGCGTTATATACGCGGATGATGCGGGCCTCGATGCTAGAACAATATGGGCAGGATTACGTTGTGACGGCACGGGCAAAGGGTCTGACCGAAAGACGTATCACCTATGTCCATGTTTTGCGCAACGCGCTTTTACCTGTTGTAACGATGGCTGGAGTTCAGGTTGGTGCATTGATTGGTGGTTCGGTGATTGTCGAGTCCGTCTTTGCCTGGCCGGGATTGGGAATGCTGGCTTTTGAATCGCTGTTTGCGCGGGATCTAAACCTGCTTCTTGGCATTTTCCTTTTATCGTCAATGCTCGTTGTCGTGGTGAATTTGATTGTCGACATCATTTACTGCTTCCTCGATCCACGAATTGAGGTGAATTGACATGGAAAATTTTTGGTCGCGCTACAAGCGAAATCATGCTGCTGTTTTTGGATTATTCGTCGTTGTGTTGATTATTGTGATGGCGATAACAGCAAGCTTTCTTTACCCAGAAGACCCGTTCCGTTTGGTTGGCAAGCCACTGTCAAAACCACTAACCAATGGGTTTCTACTTGGCAGTGACTCGCTTGGACGTGATGTGGCTTCAGGTATTGTGCATGGTGCTAAAACATCATTGCTGATCGGATTTGTTGCCACGCTTGTTTCGGTGTTTATTGGAATTTTCTTTGGTGCCTTTGCCGGTTATTTCGGCGGCCTTATTGATGATATTTTGATGCGTGTTACCGAAATCTTCCAGACAATCCCATCTTTTATCTTTGCCATTTTACTGGTGGCAATTATGAAACCGTCAATGAGCAGTATTGTTATTGCGATTGCGGTTGTGTCATGGCCCGGCGTTGCAAGGCTTGTGAGAGGCGAGTTCTTGGCCGTCAAGAATCGTGAATTTGTTCAAGCATGCCACACGCTTGGGATGAGTGACCTTCGCATCATGCTGTGGGAAATCCTACCGAATTGCCTTAGCCCAATCATCGTTGTTGGCTCTTTGATGGTGGCAACCGCCATTTTGATCGAAAGTGGGCTGGCGTTCCTTGGCCTTGGCGATCCGAATATCATGAGTTGGGGTTTTCTGATTGGCGCGGGCCGCACTATGTTGAGATCGGCGTGGTGGGTTTGCACCTTTCCCGGTGTTGCTATCTTAATAACGGTGCTGGCAATTAACCTGATTGGTGAGGGGCTGAATGATGCGCTGAACCCTCGTTTGAAAGAACGTCAATGACAAAAAAGCTTCTCTCGATAAATGACCTTTCTATTTTGCTGCCAACTGGCGCTGACCGGCAATATGCGGTTCAGGACATTGACCTTGAACTGAATGCGGGTGAGACCGTTTGTGTAGTTGGTGAAAGTGGATCAGGAAAATCACTAACGGCGCGTGCTGTTATGGGTCTGTTGCCAGCACCACATGTGCGTGTTGGCAAGGGTGAAATCATCTTTGGTGGTGAAGATTTAACCAAGGTCACTTATGAACGCCTTCGTGAATTGCGTGGCAGTGAAATTTCGATGATTTTCCAAGAACCCATGACGGCCTTAAATCCAGTTATGACAATTGGCGATCAGATTGATGAGATTTTTCGTTATCATGTGTCAATGTCACCCAAGGAACGGGCCGAAAAGGCGCTAAGCCTGTTGGTTGATGTTAATTTACCCGACCCTGAAAAGATCATTGACGCCTATCCGCATGAGCTTTCTGGTGGTCAAAGGCAGCGCTCAATGATCGCTATGGCACTTGCACTTGGCCCGAAGATTCTGATTGCTGATGAGCCGACAACGGCGCTTGATGTGACAACACAAGCGCAGATTCTCGAATTGATTAACGATATGCAAAAACGACTTGATACCGGCGTATTATTCATTACCCATGATTTCGGTGTCGTCGCGGATATAGCTGATCGCGTCATTGTAATGCAGCATGGCAAGATTGTTGAAACCGGAAACACCAAACAAGTTCTGCAAAGCCCAAAACATCCCTATACTAAATCTTTGATTGCTGCCATCCCGCGGCTGAAGCCACGCAGAGCAAGATCAAGGGCGGCTGAAGTCGTGTTGAAAACCGAAGGTGTTTGCAAATCATTCGGTGGTGGTAAAAGCTTTTTTGGATTTGGAAAGCCAAACCGCGAGGTCAAAGCCGTTCAAAATGTGCAAATCGAATTGCGCCGTGGTGAAACTCTTGGCGTGGTTGGCGAGAGCGGCTCGGGAAAATCCACATTGGCACGTTGTGTAATCCGGCTCATTGATAGTGATGAAGGCCAGATCAAACTTGGCGATGTTGATATTACCAAATTAAGTCGCAACGACTTGCGCCCATATAGAAAGCGCATACAGATGGTGTTTCAAGACCCGTTTGCGTCATTAAATCCACGCATCCGGGTTGGCGATATCATTTCGCAAGGCCCTATTCTACAGGGCGAAGATAAGGAAGATGCTTCCAAACGCGCCTATGAACTTCTCGATATTGTTGGCCTTGATCGCCGGTCATTTGATCGCTTCCCCCATGAATTTTCCGGTGGACAGCGCCAGCGCATCGGTATTGCAAGAGCGCTATCCTTAAAGCCAGATATCTTGGTTGCCGATGAGCCAGTTTCGGCATTGGATGTTTCAATTCAGGCACAGATTCTTGAATTGCTGGACGACATTCGCGAGCAAATGGATCTATCCATGCTGTTCATCACGCATGATTTGCGTGTTGCAGCGCAGGTTTGTGATTATGTTGCCGTTATGCAATATGGCAAAATTGTTGAAATGGGGCCAACGGCTAAATTATTCAAAGATCCAAAAGACGCTTATACAAAATCGCTTCTTGCTGCGGTTCCGGGAAAAGACTGGCATTTTGGAAAATTGAAACCATAGACATTATGCACCAATCGCCTCTTTTTTCGTAATTTGCGCCTTACCATTATGCATATGAGATATTTGTGATGTCGAACCCCACAATCCTTGATCCTATGAACACAATTCATGGACTTTACCGCAGCTACCAGAATAACAGCACCAAGCCAAGCATTGTTGTTCAGGCCTATCTGGATGAAATAGAACGGCTAAACCCCCGCCTTGGTGCATATCAGGACACATGGGCCGATACAGCATTGGAAATGGCGGCGGCGGCGGATAAGGCATTGGCTTCGGGATTTGGTGCAGGCCCATTCTATGGGATGCCATATGCCTTGAAAGATATCTTTCATGTCGAGGGTAAGGTAACAACCTGCGGGTCGGCGGCGATGCTTGATAATATTGCCAGCACCACCGCAACAATGGTTCAGCGGCTAGCAGCAGCTGGTGGGATTATTCTTGGCAAAACCAAAACGGTTGAATGTGCCTTTGGCGGCTGGGGAACCAATCAGAAAATGGGAACCCCGATGAACCCATGGGATAAGGAAACAC
>Ga0255765_1005420_pt1 | contig 12092 bp, 14 predicted proteins | sample 041ome_8_FD_179965 | JGI IMG/M metagenome (GOLD analysis project Ga0255765, IMG submission 179965) | Coastal salt marsh microbial communities from the Groves Creek Marsh, Skidaway Island, Georgia - 041407BS metaG (version 2) | ecosystem: Environmental > Aquatic > Marine > Intertidal zone > Salt...
CTCAACCTCTAGTACGTCTACTGCAACGGCAGCGCCAGCTACCCCAGCACCTGCTCCGGCAGCAACTCCTTCACCAATCGCAGCGGCACCTGCTCCTGCTCCACAAGTTGAAACTGTGGCAGCACCAGCAGCGGCACCTGAAGGTGAAAGCAAGCGGGCAGAAGACATCCTTGCGATGATCCGTAACCGCCAATCATAAGGCTAAGTAAGGGCGAGCAAGCAATTGCTCGTCCATTCTATTCAGGAAGGAAATTTCAATGGCAAAGCCGTTTGACGTAAGCAAATTTAGAAAAGATATTACAAAAAGCATTGATGGATTAAGCATTGGCTTTCATGATCCAACAGATTGGATTAGCACAGGCAGTTATGCACTTAACTATCTTATCAGCGGTGATTTTCATCGTGGCGTGCCTATGGGCAAAGTTACAGTGTTTGCTGGAGAATCAGGCGCAGGTAAAAGTTACTTTGCAAGTGGCAACATCGTGCGTCATGCACAAGAGCAAGGCATCTTTGTTGTGCTAATCGACAGTGAGAACGCACTGGATGAAAGTTGGCTACAAGCACTGGGTGTAGACACAGATGAAAGCAAACTGCTTAAACTAAGCATGAGCATGATTGACGATGTTGCTAAAACTATTAGTGTGTTTATGGCAGACTATAAAGCAATGGCAGAAGAAGATCGTCCAAAGGTATTGTTTGTACTTGACAGTTTGGGTATGATGATGACACCCACAGATGTTGACCAGTTTAACAAAGGTGATATGAAAGGTGACATGGGTCGTAAGCCTAAAGCACTAACTGCACTTGTGCGTAACACAGTTAACATGATTGGTAGTTACAATGTAGGTATGGTGTGTACTAACCACACATACGCAAGTCAGGATATGTTTGATCCAGATGACAAAATCAGTGGTGGACAAGGTTTTATCTATGCAAGTAGTATTGTTGTTGCAATGCGTAAACTTAAACTCAAAGAAGATTTAGATGGTAATAAGACTACTACTGTAAATGGTATTCGTGCAGCATGTAAAGTTATGAAAACACGCTACAGCAAGCCGTTTGAAGCAGTGCAGGTTAAGATTCCCTATGAAACAGGCATGGATCCTTATAGTGGATTGCTTGACTTGTTTGAAGCAAAAGGTATGCTTACTAAGCAGGGCAATCGTTTGAAATATACTACTACAGCAGGTGAAGAAATGCTGGAGTTCCGCAAAGGTTGGACAGGCGAAAAACTTGAAGTAATCATGCAGGACATTAGCAATGCAGATGGACTAAGTATTGACGATATTGCAGAAACAATTACTGCACCAAATGGTGATGTAGTTGATCCAGAAACAGGCGAAGTATTAGAGGAAAACAATGAGTGACGTTGAAGTTGTAATTGATGCTTATAAAATTCTTAAAGAGTACATCCCAGCAAAGGATAGACAGTTAGCAAGCGATCATTTTGTAGAAGATATGCAAGAGATTCTTGACGAGCAAGATCTATTTAAACTTGGTGGTGTAGACAAATATCTCAAAGCAAGTGTAAAAGATTTGCTTGGAGAAGAGGACTTCGAACTCGAAGAAGATGAGTATTGAGCCAATACTACAACAGAATTGTAAATGACCTGGGTGCTATTCCAGCTTTCATTAACTTTTACGAAAGTGAACTGGAAGAAGCAAAGCGTGAGTGTCATGTTAAGGGTATTGTAGAAAAGAATATTACTGCACTACCGGGTATTACCGAGCATCGTTTCAATCAACTACAAGAGATTGAAGCGGTACTTAACTACCTCAACATACAACTACGCAAGATCAGACGCAAGCATTTTCAAAAGTATTTGGAAGGATATGCCCGTGCGTTAACAAGTCGTGATGCAGAAAAGTATGTAGATGGCGAAGATGAAGTTATCGACTTTGAAACTATTATTAACGAAGTAGCACTATTGCGTAACAGATGGCTGGGCATTATGAAAGGCTTGGATACTAAACAGTGGCAAATGGGGCATGTTGTTCGTTTGCGCACAGCAGGCATGGAAGATATTAGAATTGACTAACATAACACTAGGTGAACAAACGCTGGAGTTTCTCAATCAATTTGATGACTTTAAGCGTAGTATCAAACACATGGCTGACCTAGGATGTGGTAACGGAGCTCATCTAGAATATTGGGCAAACATGCGTGATATTAACGAAGATGGTGAACCAGGTAGATACTTGGACATTGCATGTCACGGCATTGATTTAAACTGCGAACATATCAAACCTCAGCGTCACAACATCACTTATAAGAACCATGATCTTAACACTGACACTCCTATGCTAAGTGTAAAAGTAGATGTTGTATGGTGTCACGATGTTATGCAATACATCTACAGTCCAGTGGAGTTTTTGGGGCGTGTCAATCGTGCAATGACCATGGGCGGCATGCTTTACTTGAATGTGCCTAGCACAGTTAGTGTGCTACAGCATAGATTCCAAAACTATACACCTGCGCAGCATTATAATACATTTACTGTAACACAAATATTGTATTTGCTTGCACTAAATGGATTTGATGTAAAAGACTACTATTTGCAAAAGCGCAAGTTTGAGGACGTTATACAAGTAGTTGTGTATAAAGAAAGAGATCCGTTGCCTTATACTACAACTTGGTACAGTATGGTAGAGCAAGGCATTGTAAATGCAAACATGGAAGAAATAATCATGCAGAACGGTATACTTAAAGATCAAGGACTAGTTACTACTTGGCTAGATGGTACAGTGCAAGATTATAGATGGCATACTAGTTAAGTCATAAAAAAAGCAGCGTTTCCGCTGCTTTTTTATTATTCTAAATTTAAATTAGAATTTTACTGCAAGACCAATTGCTGTAGTTTTTTCACTAGCAGTCTTGTCATCTTCTGTCATTTCAGCAAATGCAACTAGACCTGGTGCTACAGTGTACTGTGCGCCAAGTGTAACTTCATCACTTGAAACTGTACCAGCTGACTCTTCTTTCATAAGCTCAACGCCTAGCATAAGTTTGTCAATGGTAAAAGTTGCACCCATTGTAGTGGTGTCTGTATCAACCTTAGCTGCAGTTGTAGCTGTGTACTTTTCTGCTGCAAGACCAATTGGACCAACGTTGGCAGTTACGTTCATGATAGTTGCTTCTGAATCATCGGCATCAATCATCTTACCTGCACCAACAGTTGCAATTTCACCAATAGCATATGTGCCACTGAATGCATAGCCTTCGCCAGCAGTTGTACCATAGTCACTGCCTGTTGCCATACTAGCATTAAGTGTTAGACCAGTGATTGGTGTAAGAGTTAGGATTGCTGCATGGTCTACACTTGGTGAACCATTGCCTACAATGTATGTAAAGTCAGTAACATCATCAATTTTATCTAACGCACTGTCTGTGTCACCTAGGTCAAGTTTAAACTTGTCGTTGCTAACAGTTAGGCTGTTACCGCCGTCATCGTTGCCATCTTGGTTAAGGTTAAAATCTGCACCAAAAGTCAAGCCTGATTCAGTTGTAGTGCTTGGCTTGATGTTTAGATCAGCGTCAACCGCTGTTGATAGTGTACCGTTGTTGTCCTGATGATACCATGCAAAGTCGCCACCAATAGTAACGTCAGCCATAACAGGTGTTGTCAATACTGCGAGGATCGCAGTAGTTGTAAGTAGTCTTTTCATTGTCTTAAATTTCCTTTAGGGGGTTATATTGCAGCATCTATCGCTGCTTATCTTATTGTTATCCTATCATGCTTGCAAAAAGGTGTATATACACGAATAGCTTGGCGAAAACATAACAAGGATATTTATGTGTATTATACTAAAAAGTTTTGTTAAAAGCAACCTTTTTGTTGCTTTTTTACAATGGTGTTGCATATTTGCAACAGTTTATAAACTCATAATTTCTGCCATTAATGGATAAGTTTGTGCAAATTTTTGATTACGCCTAAGATCAATAGCGTCGATGTTACGCCAAAATTCGTTGTTTAAATTGTTGTAGGTATCTTGTTTTAATCTAGCAGACACTTCTCTAACTCTTTCGTGTGGGCTCGAATTTAGGTAATCAATAATGTGTTGTCTGTTATTAATTGGAATATTATGTATACTAAAGTATTCTGGACTATCTACATAACCTAATTCATGCTTAAAATCTAAACTGGCTGCGCAATTTAGTGTTTCTGTTAGATCTAACACATTCATTAAGCTAACACTAGTAAAAAAGTCAATCCGATATTTATTTCTATTTAATTTTGAAAATCTCTGTAAATTTGTCTTTACTTTTTCCCATTCTACACCATTGCGCTCGTACTCAAATCTATCACCGATATTATCAATGCTTAGTGTAAATGATACGTCATCAAATTCATTAAGCACTTCTAGGTGTTTCTCGGGAAAAATAGTACCGTTTGTATTGTAATGAATTTTTACATCTTTTTTTCCTAGATTTAATAATTTTTCTAACATTTTTAGATGTGTGTGATCTAGTAAAGGTTCGCCGCCTTTCATTGAAATATGTTCTATATCATCAAAATGTTCGATCTGATTAATCCAGAAATATTTTCCGGCATCAACCATATAGTCAATTTCATGAATATCTCGAACTTCGGCGTATTTCTTATCTTCTGCGTACCATGCACTACTAAAAGAACTGGAACAAATGCGACACTTTAAATTACATCTAAATCCAATCTTAAGATCTAAACTTTTAATTTTTGGTTTTTGAAAAATATCTGTTGTATAATACTCTTTTGAAAATAACCACTTATCTCTTTGTCTCTTACTGGTGATTCCAACTTTTTCTTTTTTCCAGCAATTTTGACAAGCATTCGGGTAAACGCCGTTGATAAACTCATGTCTAAGTTTATGAAACAACTCGCTCTGCAATGCAGAGTCTAGTGTTGTGTGTTGAATCTTAGGATAATGATATTCAAATTGTACTTCGCAACAAGGCTTGATATCTCCGTTTACATTAACCTCAGCATTAATAAAGGGAGTAATACAAAAACTATCTGGTCTGGCAAATTTACTATTCTCTAGCGTTCCTAGCTCATCATTACGTTTTATATGTACAAAGAAAGTTGGAATGTCTAATAATTCTAGTATGCTATAGAAGTGTTTCCATATTGCATCATCTGTGGGATAGTATGCAGTAATCACAATCTGGTCGTCTACTGCATATTCGTCTTTTTTGATAGCGAGTAAATCATTATACATTGCATCATAAGGCTGGTCATAATATTCACTTATTTCTTTTTCAAAGATGATCACGGATTCTGCTCCATTGTATGTGTATCTCGTCAGCAAACCATTCTGTATAACTCATACGGTTTAACCAGTTGTGTCTATCAGGCTTGCTTAACCATGAATCCATTTTTGTGCTAACGTCCCAGGCTAAACTATGTTCACTAACAACAGCAGGCACACCATGTATAATGCTAGTAATGCCAGCGTTGCTACTATGACTTACAGTAAAGTGTGTGTGCTTTAGCATATGCTCTAAATCAAAACTGTCATAGGTTTGCTGCACATGCTTGGGTATATTCCATATAACATTGTTATCTTTGTACCACTGCATATCGCATGCCCAGTGTAGCGACTCTCTGAAGCGAGGATGACTGCGAACAACTATAGGCTTGTCAGTGACTTTGCGTATCTCTCTAATAGTATTGCGATAGTAAGTGTCCATATCAGGCATACCACGCCACTGTTCACTGTATCCATGCTGCCCGCATATTAGCACATACTCGCCATCTTGCTTCCAAGGTTGTAGTACAATGCCAAACTTTTTTATTCTATCACCTGGCATGTAAGGTTCTACAGCAAAGTCTGCATCTCTGTTGATCCCGTTTATACCCAACTTCCAAGTTGTGTTGCGTATAAGCCCGCCCACTTCTATGACAATGACTGGCTTGTTTCGTGCGCGGTAGTGATCCCATACCTGCTTATTAGCACCCATCTTACCATACCACAGCACACTCCATATAAGAGCAGCATCAGCATCCAAATCATTTTCAACAAGTGTGTCTGTTTGCTGTATAGCATCTATAAGTTGCGGATAAACTTCCTGTGCATTGTTGGGCAAATTACCTGGAAAGTGTGAAATTTTCATTGTGTAAATCTAAACCTATAAATAGTTATATGCGCACATTATCAGTATTTACCTCATGGCATCCTCAAGGATATAAAAAATACGGCAAGCAGTTTATCCAAGGATACAATGCTAACTGGCCCAAAGAAGTTCCTTTAAGTATCTATGCAGAGGATCACAATCCAAGTGTAGAGGGTAATCACACGATTACACTTTACGATCAACGAACAACCTTGCCAGATTTAAAAAGTTGGCAAGAACGACACAAAGACAATCCACACGCACACGGACACAACAAAGACAAAACTAAAAAAAGTTTTCTCTGGGATGCAAGTCGCTTTGCTAACAAAGTATTTGCACTGTGGCACTTTGCGGAACACTGTGACACAGACATCTTTATTTGGTGTGATGGTGATGTAAGAACACATACACCTATGACTTTAGAATTTTTGCACAGCATTGCTCCCAGTGAGAATCAACTAGCAACATATCTAGGACGCAAGACTTGGCCCGAGTGTGGCTGGATGATGTTTAATCGTAATCATCCAAAGTTTCAAGAGTTTATGACGCAGTGGCGTTGGATATACGAAAGCGACGACATCTTTGAACATGAAGAATACCATGACAGTTTTATCTTTGGAGAACTAGTTGAGGACTTTAAAGCAGTGGGTGTAGAGTTTAATGACTTGGGCGGCCCTAACCAAAGTGGTCATGTGTTTATCAACAGTGTACTTGGTGCTTACATGGATCACTTAAAGGGCTTTAGAAAAGAAGTTGGCAAGAGTCTCAAAGGTGATGTGCAAGGCAGTTTCCAGCATGATGCAGATTGGTGGAAAGATTTACGACAAGTTACTAAAGAGCAAATACGACAGGAAAAACTAAAGAATCCTCATGAATATGATGCGCCACAACAGCAAAAAAGTGAGGGTATAAAAAAGTGGAAGAGCTAAAGTTTGAACCAGATTTATATGAAGATAACGGAGATTTAGTTTATTTCCATAATGGTTTAGATCAAAATCAAATACGCTTACACTATGCTTATATGAAATACTTCTTTCCAAAAACACAAGGCAGAACTGCAGTTGATGTTGGCTGTCGATTTGGTGAATATACACATTATTTGCTAAAGCACTTTGATAATGTAAAATGTTTTGAACCCAGGCGGCATACACTAGTAGGGGACTTTAATAAAAACATTCCCAAGGATCGTGTGCAAGTTTGGAACTGTGGTATTGGAGACAAACAAGAGTTTGTAAACATGAATGGCGGCATAATACACAAAGACGACACTGTGGAAATTAGACCCAGTAAGTATAGAACAGATGTACCTGTTTATACACTTGACAGTTTCGGGTTCGATAGTGTAGACTTTGTTAAAGTAGATGTTGAAGGCTATGAACTTAAAGTATTACAAGGCGCACTAAAAACAATAGAAAAATACAAACCCATGATAGTAATCGAACAAAATGGCAGTGACATTAAGTATGGTTGGGCAACAGAAGAAAACCAAGCAGGCACATTTTTAGAAACCCTGGGCTATGTAAATACTGGTGTTTGGAAACAAGATTTCGTATTTGAGTATAAAGGATAAACAATGAGCAATTTAAGTGTAATACAAAATGTAACAGAAGTACGCAGTGATCCATTTCCATATGTATGCGTAGAGGGTGCAATGCCCGATAGATTTTACAGAGAACTAGAAGCAACCTTTCCAGAGGATATGATTGTTAAACACACACAGCCGCATGATGGCGGTATTACATATCGCTTTAAATGCAAGGAAGCAAAAATTTGGCAAGTGCCTGCTATTTGGCAAGACTTTTTTGCATATCACACAAGTCCAGAATACTTTCGCGCTTGTGCAGAACTATTTTCTCCTTATATTGTTCAATCATATGGTGAAGAGTTTTATGAAAATTTAAAAACAAAACCAGTTAGTGTGCGTGATGTGGACAACAGTGGACACTATGTTACAGACTGTCAGTTTGTTGTACATGAGCCTGTGGATCAAACAGGCACAAGCCGCACACCACATGTTGATAACCCTGTAGAAATATATGCTGGACTGCTATACATGCGCAAGCAAGCAGACATGGCAGCGGGCGGTAACTTTACAGTACACCGTGTAACAGGAGAAATCACAGAAGTAAACAAGAGCCTGGGCAGGCAAGTTGACAACAGTTTGCATGAGCCTGTATTTGAAGTGCCTTATCGTGCAAATAACTTTTGTATGTTCCTAAATGTAAAAGACAGCGTTCACAGTGTTACTCCTCGCATTGCTCCAACAGAGCGCAGACACAGCATCAACATCATTGGCGAATTTAATGGCACAGGTAAGATGTGGAAGGTAAAAGAAATTAAGTCGTGAGCTACAGTATAGGAAAAACTAGTGGAGTTTACATAGGTGACGAAACAGTTGTTAAAGTATTCAATCTTAGAAACAAAGGTATCAAACCCACTAGAGGAAGTTATGAACTTTGTTGGTTGCGTGAAAAAACTTGTTTGGAAAGACTCAAAGGCAAACTGCATTTTCCACAGTTAATAGATAGTGATCAAGCAAGTTTAAGTTTGCAAATGACAAGTTGTGGTGAAAGTTTGTTTTATACTTGGCAAGAACACAATCTCGTGTTATACTTAGATCAAATAGATGCCATAGTAGATACATTAACTGAAGCTAACATACAGTATTTTTATGTAGGAATGGATCCTGCGCAGGCGGAAAGAAACGATAAAAAGATATTTCCACTGAGTAACTTTTGTATACAAGACGGAGAACTTAGTTTAATCGACTTTGAAATGGCTAATCCAGTTGATAGCCTAGCAGAGTCACAAATAAGCGATAGACTAAAATATTTGTATGCTAACTATAATGCAGAACAATTTAAAGAATTGCTAAGATATGTTTTAACAAACCCGCGATCGTCATATGAAGAAGAATTGTATGCAAAGACCAAAGATAAAAATAAAACAATGTTTAAAGAAATAATAAAACGTGACCCAAGAGAGGTATGGAAGAACATGACTACATTTACACAACCTACTGAAAAAATTGTTAACGAATGGAAAAAGTATCAAAAACGCTACGGCATGGGCGATGCTGTTGACAGAGTTGGGCGTATGAAACTTGCAACAGTTTGCACAGCAGATAAAAACGTCATTGACATCGGATGTAATGATGGATACATTACAATGCTAGTAGCACCAATGGTAAACAGTGCAGTGGGTGTAGAGCCACATGTGGAGTTGCCAGACAGCAAGCCTGCAAATGTAACATGGATTAAACAAACGTTTAATGAGTTTTTAGAATCAAACGCACAACAGTTTGATGTACTGTTAAGTTTAGCAGTTAGTATTCAATTGCGTGACTTTGGTGGACTAACAGAGCAACAGATTGTAGATGCTTACTATAGTTTACTTCCTATAGGCGGCATTGTTGTGCATGAAACACAAAAACTTGAGAATCGTCCCAACAATCAAGAACATACTGCAGCAATGGTTGCAGCATTTAAAACAAAGTTTGTAGAGATTGATCACGGACAAGCAAGACCAGGCGGTCGTAGAGAATATTATCATTTCCGCAAGGAGGCTTAAATGTTAAATCGAAGTGATTATTTAGATATGCAACAACAAGTATATGAAAAAGGTGCGAAAAAATGGCTGGCTGGAAACGCCGATGCAATTATAGGAAATCATAAAGTGCATACTGCTAGTCCATTTTACGATGAGTATTTGTTTAAAGGACTAGAAACATCTAACTTAATTGCTTTAGAATATGGATGCGGCCCTGCAAGAAATTTAATAAACTGGAAAGATAGATTTTCCAGAATAGATGGTGTGGATTTCCAACCTGTAATAGAAACTGCTAAAGAAAATTTAACTAGGCATGATATACCTTTTCCCAACCTCTTGACTACACAAGGAGATAATATACCTTGTGAAGATAATATTTACGATGTTGTTTACAGTGTAATTTGCCTACAGCATATATGTGTACATGAAATACGCTACAGTATTTTTAAAGAAATATATCGTGTTCTTAAACCAGGGGGATTTTTTTGTGCGCAGATGGGCATGGGCAGACAAGATGAAATTGGACAGAACCTTTATTTAGATGGCAGTTTAAACAAATATTTAGATAATAATTTTGAAGCAACAAAGACAAATGGCGGCGCAGATTGTAGTGTAGAAGATGAACAATTACTAATAAATGATCTTGAATCAATTGGATTTAATAATTATATAAGTGATATAACTCAACCAGTGACTACTAATAATATAGTTACTTCTAAAGTAAAACACGATAAATGGATATGGTTTAAGGTGAAAAAATAATGGCGTTTAATAACATTATGCAGTTGGCAACTGCACAACTAGTAAAGCAAGGTGCATTTGCTCCAGGTGCAACAGTGGTTGAATGGGGCAATCAACGTTTTAGATACAGTGAAGGATGGTTAAATGAATGTGAAAAAATATCAGGACGAGTACATAGACGACCCACTAACTTTGTATGGGAGTACTTTGAAGACCTCGGATTTAGTGACTATCTTGCTATTGATGTTAATACTGAACTTCGTGCTATTGCTATGGACCTTAATTTCATACTAAAAGACAAGTACAACTACACAACACAATTTGATTATGTAACAAACAATGGCACAGGTGAGCATATCTTTGATCAGCGCACAGTGTTTGAAAACATGCATAACCTGTGCAAGCCAGGCGGTACAATGATTAATGTGCTGCCATTTGCTCCATGGTTTAATCATTGTTTCTACAGTTTTCATCCTGGATTATTCCGTGACATTGCTGCAGCAAATGGATATACCTGGAAGTTTATGTGGTTAGCACAGAACACAGGCAAATATATTGATTGCCCAACAGGCATGGATAGCTGGACACACTATGAACAAAAGAAACCTCGTGCGCCACTGAGTGAACTAGAACGTGCATATGACGAACTACATGCTAGAGATGGTAAAGCACACAATGTAAGTATTGTAACAGCATATACTAAAACCACAGACAAGCCTTTTGTTATCCCAATGCAAGGTCGGTATGTCAATGATGTTGTAGATGAACTTAAAGGTGAATACAGCGAAACTAATGTTGATGTAAGACAAGCAGATCATACAAGTGCAACCTACTAGAGTATGAACTTATACTTTAATACACATAATAGTGAAAGCAAATGCAACTGGGTAATGCGCAGTTTGCTTAAAGGCTGGTCTGGCTCTCGCCCGGTGTATGCTAGAGGTGAAATAGATCACACCCCCAGTCACTTCTGGGGATTTATTCAAGACAATGAAAAAAGAATACAGGCACTAAAAGCAGCAGGCGTTGACTGGTACTTTTGGGATATGCCCTATTGGGGAAGATGGTATGAACATATGGACAAGGGTTACTATTGGCGTGTTAGCCGTAATAGCATTCATTATCGTAAGACAGTGGATTATCCCGGCGACAGATTTACGCAATGGAATGTTAGACCTAAAGAATACGGAACAGGTAAAAAAATACTAGTATGTCCTAGCAGTGAGACAATGACACGCTATGTAACAGGCGCAGGTGTTGAAATGTGGCTAACAATGACACTGGGCGCACTAAGTAGACTAACAGATAGACCCATAGAAGTAAGACGCAAACCTAGAGCAAACGGCACCAGTGGTCCTGCTGCAGCAACCATTTCATTTGAAGAACAAGCAAAGGACACTCACTGTGTAGTTACTTGTATTAGTCTAGCAGCAATAGATGCACAAATGATGGGCATACCAACTATATGCGATCCAGCAAGTTTTGCAGCAGATATAAGTAGTACTAGTTTAGAAGAAATAGAAAATCCTCGTCGTGTAGACAGACAACAATGGTTTAACAATCTTGCATATAGTCAGTTTACGCATGATGAAATAGAATCAGGATTAGCACAAGAGATACTCAATGCCTAGGTTATTTGTATATGATACTGGTAGACCAAAGACCACACGATTTACAATTGCGTTTGCTCGAGGTGTAATCAGGCAAG